>JACCDW011932569.1_pt1 | contig 73690 bp, 58 predicted proteins | sample 7449781 | NCBI WGS metagenome assembly JACCDW01 (sample SAMN15323449, study PRJNA562643) | freshwater metagenome | isolation source: river surface water | place: USA:Blue River Watershed | collected 2017-08-18
TTAAAGAAAATTCCTTTAAGTTCTTTTTTTAAATAATATATATTATCCATTTTTTAACTTAAAGAAAATTCCTTTAAGTTCTTTTTTAAATAATATATATTAGCTCCAAAGATACTTAAAGAAATTCAAAAATCGCATTTTGTGTGTTTACAATTTTGGCTGCATATATGGTCTTAAAAATAATTACCCTAAAAATACACTTTTTGAAAATTCTAAAAAGTTTAAGTGAAGTTCAGAAATTGGACATTTTTAAAAATGTCCAAATTGTGTATGTCAAAGAAACTTTTGAAAAAAGGGTATTTTTTGGACCATCCAAACCATAAAGGTTTGTTTCACTTTTCACAGAAAAAATAACGCAAACCATAAAAATGAGACCATGACGTTTTTGGGGGTTTACACCCGGACATTTATGCTAGTAATGCTAGTGCAAGACCATAAAAATGCTAATGCAATGCTAATGCATGGATTTGCGAGACCTTTTCAGTTTTACATGAAAAGCTAAAAAAATCTGGTTAAACCTTTAGGAATTTTTTCTGGCCTATTTATAAAAACATGGATCCATTTTTATATAATTGCGAAGTATGTAACTTTTCAACCCATAACAGAACAAATTTTAATGAACATTGTAAGACCATTAAGCATCTCAAACATAACGGTGAATATTATATGGATGACCTAGGCAAAGAAAAATGGATATGCGAAAATTGTGGAAAAGAATATTCTCAACAGCCGAGTTTATGTCGACATAAGAAAAATTGTAAGAAACACAATCAACTTCAAAATGCTTCTATTGGCTTAACAGCCGAAGATATTAAGATGATTATGTTTCAAATGTTTGATGTAATTAAACAAAACAATAATAATAACATCATTACAAATAATAATAATGGAACTATTAATAACACAACTAACAATAATAATCACTTTAATTTAAATTTCTTCTTAAATGAACAATGTAAAGATGCTATGGATATTAATGAATTTATTAATTCCATTGAAGTATCTATTCATGATTTAGAAGAAACTGGACGACTTGGATATGCAGAAGGAATTAGCCGCATTATTGTAAATAATTTAAAACAATTAGATGTTTATAAAAGACCGATCCATTGTAGTGATGCAAAACGAAATACATTATATATTCGTAATTTGATGCAATGGATTAAAGATAGTGAAGATCATAAAATTGTTAAAAAAATCATTGATAAAGTTTCCATGAAAAATATTGCAAAATTAAATGATTGGAAAAATGCAAATCCTGGATGTGATGAATATAACTCAAGAAAAAGAAGTACATATTTAACTATCATTCAAAATGCAATGTCAGGAAGCACAGAAGAACAACAAACAACTAACACTAAAAAAGTAATTAATTGTATCTCTAATGAAACTGTTATCAATAAAGAACTTGTTTAATAATAAATAAGTATTTTATAAAATTCTATTCTATATTCTATTCAGGCTTCTTGTTTCTATTCAGGCTTCTGTAAAACATAGACATATTGATATTCATATTGACATTCTAACATATCAATTTGACCTTGTAATATAAAACCACAATTTTGTGCAATTTGTAGAATATCATTGTGATTTTCCATATACATAATATGTTCATTTTTACGAACCTTGCCATCTGAATCATTTTTAAATTTTTCTTCAAATATAGCTTTGTTAGTTGTAGGATCTAATTTAAAATTAGCACTATATCCAAAATCAGTAAACTTTAATTTAGTAGTGGTAATTCTCTCCTTTGCATAACGTTGAGGAGATATTAGAGCCAATGGATTTCCAGGTGGTAATATAGGATCAAATTCATCTCTATCTACAAGATGAACTAACAAATAACCACCAGGCATTAACCAATTCATACAATTTTCAAAAAATACCTTTTTATCTGGCATGTAATAAATCGTAAAATATAAACATAAAATATGTGTAAATGAACTCGGTTGGAACTCGGTTGCATTTGTAGCATCACCTTCTTTAAAGTCATAATTAGGATATTTCTTCTTTGCAGCATCTATCATTGAAGGAGATTTATCTATGCCTATTATTTTAAATCCTCTTGCAGCAAATTCAGCTACATGATTTCCGGTTCCAGAACCGACATCAAGAATGATACTATTACTAGTAGGAGTTGTTTTATTTATAATTTCACCGACTTCATAATTATCTTTTACATCATTATATACTAAATAGTCATATATGTCTGCATAAAACTTATCATATACTTTATCTCCAGATTTTACTAAAAAGTCAGTTTCTTGTGTAAATCCTTCTTTTCTAATCGGAGTAAAATGTTTAAAGAAAATAACTAACAATAGCATTATAACAATAAAGATAAGAATTTTACCCCAAATGCTAGATTTTTTATATATTTTTAAAAAAGAATTAAAATTCAAAGTCATCTATATGTATTATTGTTATTTTTTTTGTGTGAAAAATAATATAATATGAATGAATTTGAAATTAATGATATTAGGGAACCTAAAGATTTTAAAGGAATCAGCTTTTCTGAATTTAAGAAAACAGATGTTAAAAAAGAGTTATTAAATAGTCTATTAAGTTCTAAAATAGAACAATCATGTTATTGGAGTGCAGAACTAATCTGTGCTGGACATTATCTTGACCTATGGGATATAATTATTAATTTTTATACAAAACATATACATATCGGTAATCCCAAATTAGCCAGTTATTTAGATCTAAGGATTAATAACTTTAAAGAGATCATACATTCAGGATATTCAGATCAAGAACTTAGATTACGTAATAGTAATAAGTTTAGACGTTTATTTTGTGAAATAATATGTGTTCTTTGTGAAGCAAAACGACGACATAGTTTTGATGAAATTAAGATAAAAAAAGACGATTTCAACTTAACTTTTATGACTGAACGTCTTAAAGCTCCATCTATGGAATATGCACAAAGTTTTTTTAGAAAAGATGATCCTAAAGAAATATTTATTGCTATTAATGAACTTGCATATCATATTTCTATGAAGAACTGTTTAGCTGCATGTTATTGGATAGAATGGATTATTGAATTTGAAAATGTATGTAAAGCAAAAAAAGATAAACTATTTTGTGAACGTAGAACGTTTGTAGATGTTGAACCTAAATTACAAATGGATATAGTTTGGATTTTATGGGAACTTTTTATACATCAGGCAGAAGAATATTCTCAAATAGCAAGTAAAGTAATGAAAAGTTTATTGTCTTTATTTTGTTTAAAATATACACAAGGTTGCTATAAAAAAAGAAAACTAACATTATATTTTGCAGTTGCACTTTTAACTGAAACAGTTGTTTATGAAGAAGAAATTGTTCGAGATAAAGAAAAGATATTAATTATAACTAACAAAATAGACCATATTTACAAACAAATTAAAAAAAATGAACATTCTCCTGGTACTGATTATTTGTATACTAACATGAAAGCTAGTAATTTAGAAAAGACTATTGAAAAATTAGAAAAGATGAATACTTTTGGCGAAGCATATGTACCGCGTTTAGATGATGAATAATAAAATAAAATAAAATAAAAGTTAAATTAAAATATTTGTAACATATATATGTCTCATACGAAAAAAAGACAAAGAAGTAATAGTAGTACAAATGTAAATACAAATGTTAGTAATAGAAAGAGTAAATCTAAAAAAAATGTCGGAAAATCACGCTTCACTTACACAACCCCAGAAATTACTGTATTATTTTTAGAAATGCTCAATACAGTTAAACTATATCATTGGAAGACACATAGCTATGCTGAACATAAATCTACGGATGATTTATATGCAAGTTTAAATACTAATATTGATGCATTTATCGAAACATTGTTAGGTATTGAAGGTGGAAGTCGCATAAATCTAACAACTAAACATAGTTTAGCTCTTAATGATTTTTCAAGTATAGAACAATTTAAACATCAAATTGAACTTTATAAGAAATATTTATACATTATGAATAAATCCAGATTAGGAATACATAGTGATTTGATGAACATTCGAGATACAATTTTAGGCGATTTAAATAAACTAACATATTTACTAACATTTAAATAAAAACAATAATGAATAATATAGTATGCTTTTTTTCTAAAAGCTTATTATATAATGAACTCTGTGAATAAAACAACATTGAGGGCAATTGATAATAATGCTGTAATTGCACAGCCACCTAAGCAATCTTCTATATTAGATATATTTGCACCTAAAGATCCAACCCAAAAAAAATCTTCTATCTTTGATATTTTTTCAGGAGCTCCTGCCCCTGCCCCTGTACCTGCCCCTGTACCTATTGCACCTTTAACTCCTGCACCTGCACCTTCCCAAGTTCCTGTTCCTGTTATTCCAGCGCCCATCCAATCAGCTCAACCTACAACAAATTATTTAGGAAATTTATTTCAATCTGGCCAGCAATCTCAGAAATCTTTATCAAAAGCTCCATTAGATTCAATTCGTAGTTTAGAAGGTCTTAGTATCTCCCCGGTTTCATCTTATAAACCACCTTTGTCTTATAGAGGAACCAGTAGTAGCAGTAGTGCGACTGGTGCATTTTCAGGTGTAAACTGGTTTATGTGGATTCTTATTATCATTTTTGTATTGGCGTTTTTTGGGTTCAATGTTTTTACATTTTTAGCTTCTGGAACACAAACAGCTGCTAATTCAACTGGTAAATTTTTAAATAATATTGGGTTTCAATTTGGACAAACTACACAACAAGTTGTAGATACAAGTGCTCAAGGTGCGGCTGCTGGATTAAATTTTGCGGTTGGTGCAACCAAAGGAGCTATACAAGGAGGTGTCCAGGCTGCACAACAGCAACCACAACAACAGCAACAAAAATCATTAGAACAAACTTTAAATCAACAAACAAATAATACATCATCAGGACAAGTTTCGGCAGATTCATCATCAAGTACAATTCAAAGTAGTAAAGCTGCTGGAAAGTCCGGATGGTGTTATATTGGAGAAGATAGAGGATTTCGAAGTTGTATTAAAGTGGGACAAAATGATACATGTATGAGTGGTGATATTTTCCCTAGTCAAGATATTTGTTTAAATCCTAATTTAAGAACCTAAAATAGTAATAATACAAAATATAATGAATTATTTGTATTATTTATGATTATGAAGCAAAATGAACATTGTTGTATGAAGTTAGATAAGATTGGTGAACAGGTAAAGTAGGGAATGCAGAGAAATCCATATTCTTGTGATACAAGAAATTGAAGAGATATGCAGTTGCGACAGCAGCATTGTTAAAAATAAACTCAGTTGTTCCAGTTTTTTGTTTAACAGCTAAAGATTGAACAATCATTTCTACGTCAGATGCATTTACGCCACTATCAGTACCAATACAAAAACAATATACTTTATCAGTTAGAGAAACTAATGTAGTATCAATATTGTATCCAGCTAATATAGAACCTTGGCCTGCACTAGAAACTTTATTAACACCAGTAGTAGTACTTGTATTACTACATTGAACTGGAGTAGAATTGTAAATATTATATGGTTGTTCCTTTGTGTATAAAGAATATTTTACTTTGGCAGTATTACTAGCATTAGCAGGGGTATTATAAACAAAATTAACTCTTGCATTCCAAAGTCCAGTAATATAATCATTAGCTCCCTTGGATTGAGTATATATGGTAAGGTATGGTAATGATTTGTTACTAACAGCATAAACATTAAGAACTAAGTTTTGAATATCACCAAGAGTCATATTTACACCATTTGCAGGCATATACCAATTAACTTTTTGTCCAGCATTGAAGTTCTTAAAATACCAACCATCTTCTAAGAAAGTTGAGTTTACAGATGAAGGGATTGGTACTGGTTCACATGCATCAGCCCATACAGATGGAGCTGCATTAATAGTAATAGGATTATAAGCATTTGCAACAATGTCACTCATAGACATCTTAATTTCAGTAGTTTGATCTACCATTTGTCCATATTTGTCATTAATTCCAGCAATAGTAGTAACAACATCTGAATGACCAGCAATAGTATCAATCATCTTATAAACGTTTTGAAAAGTATCAAGTTTAGTAGCATCGAAACCTAAAATAGTGTTAATACGTTTAGTTTGATGCCAAAGTTGTTTATCAACATATTCCTGTGATGTTAAGTATGTAGATGTTGAGCTCACAGTGGAAGGTTCAACACCACTATAAAGAGTTGTAGTTTCATTTGTAGCAGAATCAGGAAGAACATAAGTACTATATGCGATCTGAGAAATAGCTTTTCCGTCAGAAACATCAACTTTAAATGTTGGATGTGCATAATCAGAACCTATAATTAAACTACCATGTGTGCTTACATCACCATTAGTGCTACTAATTGTTAGTTTGTCACTAATAGTAAGATCTCCTGCAGCAAATACAGCACCGCTAGATGAAGCTACTGTAAATTTGCCACTGTTAACATTAAAATCTCCTGCACTGTAAATATGACCATCATTAGAACCTAATATAATTTTATTATCACCGATAGTAACGTCAGAGTCAATCTGAGCAGCACCAACTAAGTGAGATGAACCAGATACATAAGCAGTTCCGGAAATTTGAGTATTACCAGAAGTAGCATCAACCACAAATTTAGGTGAACTATAATCACCAACTTTAATGCCTTGTTGAAGATCTAATTTTCCATCAACTTTAAGATCACCAGAGGAATATGTGTTTCCAGTAGCATAATCAACTGTAAATTTGTTGTTAATATTTAAAGAACCAGAAGCAGTAACAGCAAAATTTCCAGCTGCGAAATAAGCAGAACCGTTATTTGAGATAGATGCTTTGTTAGTAGCAACTGTAATAGTTCCAGTTGTATCAACTGTTCCAACAACATTCATAGAACCAGAAGTAACATGTCCAGAAGAAGCAGTTACATAGAAATTATTGGCGATTTTTAAATCATCTGAAGCAGTGATAGCACCAGTATCAGAAACAGTCATAACAGCTGAACCAGATGGAGTATGTGTAATATTTAAACTAGTTGAATTTAATGAACCAGAAGCAGTTACATTTGAGTTAGTATTAATTAAACCAGCTGTTTTAATTTCACCTAAGTTATTAATAGTAAGTTTACTGTTTGTACCGTCGTTTGAAATATTAAGACCAACCGAGTTAAGAGTTGAAAGAGATTTTAATTGTAAAGAACCAATATCTAAACCACCAGTAGAAACATTGGTTACTTTAGCGTTTGAACCTAAGTACATAGAAGGACTATTAGAAATGCCGGATGTTGTAGGAAGGATACTCGTTAAATCAGGAGGAGCCATTTTATAATATATCCTAATAGTTTATATTTTACAAAAAATATTACGATAAAAATTTTTGTAAAATATAGAAGATTAGAAATGCCAACTGTATGCGTTTTTTGTGGAAATTAATGTGAATATAAATGTTGTATTTGGATACATTTCAAGTATATTTATACCGTCTAGTGCATATATATTATTATACATTAAGTAAGCACTATTAATTTTAATTATTTTATTCGATTTATTTATAATACCGATTTTAGAACTATTTTTTATGTTAGTTGGTAAAATAATATTTACATCATTTGCAGAAGGTTCTACAAGATAATCTCCATAGTTCATTATTATATATGTACCATTTACAATATTACTATTATTTATTATTATATAAGGTAACGTAATTGGACTTGTAATAGTATTTGTATTTTTTAAACTATATTGTGGATATTTTTTTACAGATTCATTTGTACTAGTATTTACATTTGTACTAGTATTTACATTTGTACTAGTATTTACATTGGATTCGGTATATCCATTATAAGGGAATATAGCCTTTGATCCAACTGGCCACTTATCTGTACTATTATTCATAAATAGTCCTGACTTTGTATACCAAGTTTGTAATTTAGGATCCCAGCATAGTTCTACTTCTGGACCGGGAACATCGGAACAAGTACTAGGATAACATAATGGACCAGGTATGAATGGCACAATAAGCTCTTGTGTACATTGATTTTCTAATGTTCCACAAATAAGTTCACCGCCATCTTGAATTACAGTGGGTTCAGGAGGAATTGGATCTGGAACTGGAGGAATACCTGGTGTTAATGGTGGTGGATTTGTAGGTGGTGGTGGAATATTAGGTGTACCATTTCCATTTTGAGTACTTGGTGGTAAAATAGGACTATATGGAGATGGATTTAAATCGGGACATGTAACTGGTAGATTTGTTGGAATACCATCGGTTGTGATATTCATTCCATTTATACGTTGTAAATATTTTGTATTTGGATATGTAGATGATTGGGTTTGAGATGCCCAAGTAGTATTTCTATTCGTCCAAGTCCCAGTAACAACTTTTGTATAACGTTGTGCTTTTGTTATTTGTCCACTATTTTTCTTATATTGAAGTATATTCCCTTTTTCTAACATTTTTAAAGGGACTGGAACTTGAGGACATATGCGTTGCACTCTGGACCATTCTCTTGGAATAGGTGGATTATAATAAGGTCCTAAACATGACATATTATATATTATGACATAAAATATAATATACTAACAATTTTTATTATTTTAACTTTCAGTCTGTACTTTTAGTTATACATATCTGGATTATTTTCTTGTCCAAAATACCAACGTAACGATAAGAAATTAGTATCTTTTTCGGATGGTTTACCAGAATTATCAATTGATTTTGTATTAGGACCAGATATTAATAACGTCTGAATATCATATGTACCTATTGCACGACTAAAATATCTTAAGTCAGATAAATAACCGGAAAATCCGCCATTAGGAGCAATGTATACATCACCATAGTTCTGTTTTGGGACTCCATCTAAATTCATACTTCTTGCAACAGAACCATTCACATATACATCTAAACGTGTATTCTTACAACGAATTATTATGTTAATCCATTTGTTTAAAGGTATGTTTGGAATTCTTACTTCTTGATTAATTACGTTAAATGTATTCATTATTACTACTAATTCATTCTTATCAGGAGCAATATATAAACCAGGCGCGTTATTTGGAAAATTTAATCCATTATTATTATCAGAAGGGTCACTTCCTTTATAAAATATACATCTATATTGAGATGAATTATATGTTAGATCATCAATAAATATCCAACAAGACCAAGTAAATTCAATACCATTTGTCTTATTTTCTGAACGGGGAATTGTTACTGAAGTGCTATCTTTTGGATCTTGTGGAACAATTCTATATGTCTTGCCACTTACCATCCCATTAATAATCTTAGGATTATCAGAAGGACCAATAAAATAAACTAACAAATAAATACCTAACTTCATTAACATTACAAATACAATAAATAATGTAATTATAAATGCAAATTTAGCTACTGCACTATCAGATGTTAAAAACTCTCTAAATCCATTTGTATTTGAAGTATATGTTGGTGGACTATAATTACTACTCATCTTTATATATATTTATATTTATAAAAAAAATTAGATTGTTATACTACTTTCAACATCATTTTCTTTCATTAATGATAATTTAACACTATAAGTACCAAAAGTATTACCAAGAATACTAGCACCATATCCTTTTTCATAAATATTCCAAGCATCTTGAGGATTAATTGAATCTTTCATATATTGGAATCTTGCGGTCCAACCTGCAAATCCATTCTCAGGTGTAATATATACAGGAGCATTTGAATCTACTTTAGCTACACCCGGTAATACACATGTTCTTACTAATTTTCCATCTATGTAAATATCTAAACTACGTCCATAAACACTAACAATTAAATTTACCCATCTTTGGATAGGAACATTAGCAACATTACAACGATGAATTGTAACATTTGTATTTGGAGTATTATTTGTTAGTTCATTTGTTTGGTCCCCACTAAAAACTGCCAACGAAACTTCTATATTATTTAAAATTGGTGTTAATGTTACTACTGGACAAGGAAGCAACTGATTTGAATCAGATGTTCCACTTGAACCAATATTTCCCGATTTTCTACCAAATATTATCTTGGGTTCACCATAACGATAATTCCAATCATCAATATAAAACCAAATAGAATATGCAAAATTCGAACTATTTCCACCATTAGAAGAAGTTCCTAAATCAGATGGATCTATTGTTTGCATAGTTTTTGCACTTGTAAGACCAGTAACTTTACCAGTATCTTTTACAACATATTTATATAACATATACAATAATGCAACAATTACTATGATTAATAAAACATTTCTGAATTCCATTATATATTATAGATTTAGAAAATATATATAAATCTATAAAAAATCATATTTTAGATTGTTGGAGGATTACTATTTTTTAACATGTCATAATTATGTTGTATTGTATCCATTCCTAGTGTTTTTCTATAATAAACTAAATTACTTAATCCTCCACTAATCCCATCTATTTCACCTACTTTAATAGTATCTAATGATACATATGGGACTATATTTATTGCAGACCCTACTAATTCTCCATTATAAAATATATCCATTGTTCCATTATTATAATTAATTACCATATTATTCCATCTTTGTAATAAAACATCTTTCTGTTTATAAACAATTACATTATTGTTTTCATCTTTTTCTGCATATTTCTCTGCGTCTTTTTGTTGAACCGTTACCATTAAAGTTCTTGATGTTGAATTATATGTTACTGATGGCTTATTACCATAACTCAATATATTTGTATATTTATGATATGATGCATTTGTACTAGGTGATGCAGAGTCTATATAAAACCAAAAAGATAATGCATAATTATAAGTTGGATTATCTGAACCATTTAATTCTATATATGAACTAACATTTCGTTCATTTCCTAAAAATACTGGTCTATTTATATATTGAGTTCCCCCTTGAACCTTTTTATAAAAAAAATGCGTCATTAATGGCCAACAAAAATAAAGTATGATAAGAATAATTTCAGAAAAGATTATTTTATAATAAGCTGGATCTGTTGTTTTAATGTCCTTGATTAATTTATCAATTCCAAATAAATTATTAATTAAACAAGGAACATATAGGAAAAAATACACTAAAAACTTTATATATTTATTATCCTTCACAAATGAAGTCGCCATTAAAATTCTAAATAACATACCTAGTATTACTATTAATATTATCAAATTTACTATTGTTCCGAATGTTGATGTATCTGAAAATGAAAATATACTTGCATTTGAAACAAAATATATTAAAGTTGTTAGTAACCCTAAACTTATTATTATCTTTATTATATCAAATAATAATGTCATATTAAAATTCTCATTTGCCTTTGTCGGATTTTTTATCTGATATGAAAAATAACTAATAGATATTACTATGAAAATCATTATAAATACCGTAAACGAAATTAGAATTGCTCTATAATTTTTAGCTACGTCCATCGGATTCTTTGCAAATAAAACTAACACCAAAATCACTATTATTAATAAACCTAATGATGCAATTAAACGCTTTAGCTGAGGAGTAAAACGCGGTTTTGAAGGAGGACTTGGAATGCTATTAGGTACTCCTTGTAGTCTTAATGCATCAAGTTTAAATTGTTTATACATTTGAAAACCTTTGTATATCATGATGATTGCTACGATCGGAACTATTGCAATTGCAATATTTCTTAGATACATATTTGTCTTTTTATTTGGTTCATATTTTTTCTGTTGAGGCCAAGAACTATCACCATTACTATTACTATTACTATTACTATTACTATCACCATTATTATTCAAATGTTCTTCTTTAGATAATTTATTATATGAATCAACTTTTAGTTGTTGTTCGGAAGCATAATTATTATATTCATTTGTAATTGTTTTATATTCATCTGCATGTAAATTAGTGTTCAACATAGATGTATATACATTCTTATATCGTTGATAGGCATTATCATATTCGTTATAAATCTTTAAATTATCTTGATATAAACTAACATAAGTAATATAATCTACATTTTGTTGAATCCATACAGGATTAAATTTTAAATTTGAATTTTTATAATTATCTCTTTGTATAACATAATTATTTTTTGCATTTATATAATCGAATTCAGACATTTATATAAATACATATTTTATTTTTTATATATTCTACATATTTTCCATTGCGGTTTTTTCACCATGACATTCTCTACAAAGTGCAACTAAATTACTTATGTCATTTCCACCTCCATATTCAAGACGAACCTTATGATCTACTTCAAACCAAGCATTTAACATTTTATCACATTTAGCACATTTCCAACCTTGTAAATATGCTACATATTTCTTTTTTTGTCCACTCACAGAACGTTTAGTACTTTTACTTGGTCTAAGTAATCTTTTTTCTTCCGGTTCCATCATATTAAAATGAAATCCAGGATTTAATGCTGAATTTGCATCTTCCATAAAACTATTATGTTGTTGACTAGCACTTGCAGTAAAATCAAAAATCGGAGTAATTAAGTCGGCAGTTGAACGATTTATTGGCATATATTTAATCATATTGTTAGTATGTAATAACAAATGTTTTGCCTTTGTAGGATCTCTTTTTAAAAGTAAGTAAATTGAAAATCCTACGAAAGCAAAAGTAATCATTTGAATATATTTCTTGTATTTATAAAATATTTTGGTATACTTACCTTCATGATACGCATTATATACTAAAAATCCAGTTATACCAAATATTATTAATTCTAATTTCATATATTATATAATAATATTTTATCTTATCCAAAAAACGGGTTTAAACCCTTTAAATCTTTAACTAAATTATCCACATTAATCGGATAAATTGATGCACTATATAAATATTTTGTATATAAATTTTTAATAGCCTTATATAATTTAATTTGTCTCTCAGTTAAGTTTTCAAAACTATCGAATAATTTTTCTAAAATAGGACTATAAATCATTAAAAATCCCCATATATCAACATTTTTTAAATACACTTTTTCAAGATATTCATTCAAATGAAATTTACCATCATAAGTAAAACGACGTAATATTGATACTATATATTTAATAATTGTATGATATGTATATTCATATTCAATTATGTTATTAATTACATCCTCATTAACATTTTCTATTAAATTATAATAAAACATCTGTTTAAACATACTATTAATTACTTTTAAATGACCAGGACCTCTGTGTTTATTCCACAGGAATACAAAATTTACAACAAACGTATGTAATTCTGTAATTGTTGGATTTGGTATTTGTTCTAACATTTTGTCATATTCTTCTTTAAATTTTACATTAAATATTATACTTGAAAATGGCAAATTATATTGAAATGGACGATTTCTTGAACCAGATGGAACTTCCCCTATTGTTGGATCATAAGAAGCTAATCCCCAATCTATTAATCTTGGTATATTATCTTTTCCTATTAACACATTTGATTCTTTAATGTCACAATGATATACACGTAATTTATTCATAGGTACAATACCATTTATAAGTAAGTTTATTAATGTATTATTTAATTGTAAAATTTGTTGGTCAGATTCAACTGTTAATAAGTAATCCGATATATCCATACCTCCATCTGGCATATTAAGGACTGCCATTTCTCCTAATTTTTTGTTTATATTATTTTCAGTAATGTTGTCTTTTGGCAATGCAGTGCATTTATCTTTAAAATACTTAATATCTTCATTTGTTAGTGTATCTGGGTCACAAATATAAATGTCATTTAATAAATAATAATTTTGATAATTTGGTACCTTAACTAACACATCTCTTATAATTTTAATATCATTATATTCATCATACGCGTGTTTTGTTGTCATTAATTTACTAACTTTGTTAGAATCTCGTTGTTTACCTTTACATTTTAACGCGGGTCTAAATACACAACCAAAACCACCAGAAGCTATTACTTCTCCAGCATTTCTATTTCTATTTCTCTTTTTGGTTCTATTCATCTCTAATATATGTAAATATTATTTTACATATATTTATATTATCGTTTTACAAATTTCTTCTTATATGTCTTTGTCTTTCGTCTTTTAAGTTTACGAGTTTTTATGCGTTTTTTTGTGCGATTTTTAGTTCTCTTAATGCGTTTATTTTTTTTCTTCTTTGAACCACCGGTAGGTAATCCAATTCCTAAACCTACACCAAGCGCAGCTACTCCTAATGCAGCGGCACCTATACCCGCTGGGCTTTTAGATATTTCTTTAAGTTGACTAACTATTTTATTATCAGTTGGACTATCAGTTGGACTATCAGTTGGACTATCGGTTGGATTAGGAGTTGGACTAGCCGTTGGACTAACAGCTTCATTCTCACTGACTTCTTGAAAATTTGAACCATTCATAGTTGCTGTAGTATTAGCGTTAATTTGTAATGGATTCATAACTTCTGTTTTTTCTTGTTTTTGTGCTTGTTCTGGATAAAAAACATCAACCTTAATATTATCATAGTTTACTTTTTTCTTTAAAGAATCCAATGTAGGTGTAGTAACCAAATTTCCTTTAAAATTTTTAATTTTATTTAAGAGTTGGGTTGTTATTTCAACATTATTATATGTGTTTGTATCTAAGTTATAATTATTACCAACTATACGATTTAACTCATTTATTTCATCTTCATAATAATTTTGTATGCCATAAATATTAGAGTCATTATCAGTGTCAGGTTGGCCACCAATTTGTTCTTCTATATCTTGTTCATTAATTAAATCATAAATATCTTTATAACTACCTCCTTTTTGTAGTTGCATTGGATTATTTGTTGAATCTAGTTGTTGTTCTTTATTTGATTTAAACATTGATTTAAGATTATCTATAGTTGTATCTCTCATTTCACCCAAAGATAAATTTACTCTTTGAAAAAGTACTCTTGCTTTATTAATGTGTGTTCCGTTAAATAATGCAGCCAAGTAAAAATACATTAAAGCATGTATAGTGTCTGGATAATCAGCACAAATTTTTTCATTTGTAAAGTAAGATTCAACTGTATCTCTCGCCAGTCCTTCATATCCATATATTTTTTCTATTACGTTATCATTTGGTTTATATGATGGTTTTATATTGTGCAATAATTCAGTGAATAAATAAAAATTTTTATTAAACCAAACAATGGGTTTTAATTTTATATTAAAAGTATTTTTGTTAAAATCTAATTGAATATTATTTAACGTGACTGCCATTGGTAATGGTCCCCCTGAAACTTTAATTAATACATATGAATCTGCATTTATGTTGGTTTTATTTATTTCATTGTTAGTAATTGTACCATATATATCTTTTGCATTTTTATAATATTTTATGTCTAAGTCTTCAATTATTCTTTTGACTTGTTCGGGATTATTAATTTTACCATGAAGCAATTCTGAACCCATTATAATAGTAGTAGAATTGTCACCAAAAAAATAACTATTCATAGCTAATATTTCAGGGAAAGAAGTTTGTTCCATATTTGCTTTAAGCATTCCCATAAGAGTATCATTAGTAACTCCATTCAAATTTAATAAATTATTTACGTACATTATAGGTTTTGCCTGATCATATTTTTTATCGTTATAATACTCCCATAATGCATCAAAATTAGGACCATTAGTTTGCATAGTAGGTAATTTTTCTTTAACTACTTGTTTAAACTCATCTATGTTTTTATATATTTTTTGAACTCTTGTTTTGACACTAGTTTCATTTGTTGTTTTATTAGTAAAAATATCTTCAACTGTTTCAACAAATTTTGAATAACCATTTTTATTTTCATTAAGTTCATCTTCATTAAGTTTATCTTTATTAAGTTTATCTTTGTCAAGTTTATTACAATAATCAGTTTTTTCTTTATTTGTATAACATTGATAGGAATTTGAAAATGCAAAATCATTTAAAAGTAAGTTACTTCGACCTATGTCTAAAATTAATTGTTGATCAATAGATTTAAGAGACATTCTATAACCATTTGGAGGGGATGTTTGTTGTAATCCATTATTTATAAAGCTTAAAAATTGTCCTGCACTTATTTTTTCTTGTAATATACTTGATGTGTAGTATCCATCGTTTTCTGACTTAATAAATACAATATCTTTTTTGTTTTCGTTCATTGTTTTTTGTATGATATTTTCGGGTCTAGGTTGACCTTCTAAGAATAACGGAACAGAATAGAAGGACTCAAATAGTTTTTTATATGTACCTTCTTTATAACCAATATCTTCATTATAACTAACACATTGAGTCTTACCATCAGGAGCACAAGTATTTTTAAGTTTACTGTCAGATGGACCTATATTCACTTTCCATAATTCATTACTATCGAGGTCATCATGTCCAGTACTAGGTGCAGTACTATGTATAGGGTTAGTTGTAGTTTCCATACTATATATAAAGATATAATTTATTTATTATACAAATACGAAATAATTCCAACAGAAGATAAAATTACAATAGTATAAATTAATTTTTCACGCCACTTATATTGTTCTTTAAGTTTCATGCTTTTGGGTTTGTATTCATCGTAATATATTTTGTAAAATTCCTCAACACTTAATTTAGGTCGTTCTAATTTTTCATTTATCTTATTGTGAATAAATACCATCCATTTTACAAAACTTTCACGATTGTCTAAATAAGGTTGAACAGGATATTCTTCTAATAACTTGCTTAAGTCAGCACCTAAAGTTTCATTTGGTATAAACAAAGGTAAGTTTTGTATAAATTCATAATATTTCTTTTTGGTAACTGCATTAGGATGATGTGGATAACTTATAGCAATTGTATGTAAGAAGAACCAATAATGTGGTCCCCATATAGAAGGGTCTAAAATAGTATTTCCCATTTAATTAAATTAAAATTATATATAAAAATAAAATATAGAACTAAATTTATATTCTATATAAGATTCTATGAATAATAAAGGCTTAAATATTTGTAATAATTGCGGCAAACAAGGACATATCTTTCATCAATGTAAGTTACCTATTACGAGTTATGGTATAATAGTTTATAGAGAATCTGCATTGAATAAAGAATCTTCAGAAAAAGGAATACAATATTTAATGATTCGTCGTAAGGATACTTTTGGTTACATTGATTTTATTCGGGGAAAGTATAATCCATATAATTTAGAACAAATGCAGAATATATTTGATGAAATGTGTATTTTGGAGAAAGAACGAATTCAAACATTTGATTTCCCTACATTATGGAATACGATGTGGGGAGACACTGCTATAAATTTACAATACAAGAATGAAGAAACATCATCTCAAAAAAAGTTTGAGCAATTAAAAGAAGGTATACAAATAGATAATATGTTTATAAATTTGTCTTATTTAATAGAAAATAGTAAGACTGTATGGGATGAACCTGAATGGGAATTTCCAAAGGGACGACGAAATACAAATGAGAAAGATATAGATTGTGCTTTAAGAGAATTTGAAGAAGAAACAGGGTATTCAAAAAAAGAACTAACAGTAGTAGAAAATCTATTACCGTTTGATGAAATATTCATAGGTTCTAATCACAAATCATATAAACATCGTTATTTTTTAGCACATATGAAGACTCAAGTAGATTTATATGAAAGTTTTCAACCAACTGAAGTAAGCAAAGTAGAATGGAAGACATATGAAGAGTGTATAGATGCAATTCGTCCATATAATTTAGAAAAAAAAAATGTAATTAAGAATATAAATAAAATATTAGAAGAATATCATTTATACTAATAAGTATATAATATATAAATTATATATCATAATATAGTAATATGAACTTTCAACAACACAATGAGATTAGAGATATGTTAAATAATTCGGCTATTGAAGCCAGGTTAATAACATATCAAAATCAAACTGAGAATGAAGAGAATAGACAAATATCATTAGAATTGTCATACAACATCTTAATAGAAGTTCCAATAATACTAAAAAAGATACGTAATTTAACGAAACTAAATATGAATGATAATAAGATACGTGAATTTCCTCCCATTTTAAAAGGAGAATTCAGAGAGTTAAGCGTACTTAATCTACCGTTTAATGAATTAATGACATTGCCAGAAAGCTTTGGCAATTTAACAACATTGAGAACATTAAATATATATAATAATAAACTAATATCATTACCAGATAGTTTTGGTAATCTATCTTCATTAGTGGCTTTATATCTATCATATAATAAGTTAACGGCTTTACCAAATAATTTTGGCAATTTAACTCTATTACAGACTTTAGATTTAAGTAATAATAAATTAACGAATTTACCAGATTCATTTACAAATTTAGTATCACTACGCAGTTTAGATCTAGGAGGAAATACAAGTTTAGCCAGATTACCTGAAAATATTGGAAATTTAAGGAATCTAACCAGTCTTAACTTAATACATTGTTCTAATATTACACAAATACCTGATAGTGCATATCAATTAACAAATTTAATAAATATGGAGGTAATGGGTATGCGTAATACTCCTAGTATAATAAATTTTGTTAATTATGCTGAACAATTAATTAATGCAAATATGGAAGCACAACAAAGACAATATAACTATCAACCAGGTGTTCGTAATCACGGGATAGATGCAATGCAAATACACACTGAATATAAGAAATTTAATAAATCTGTCTTGGATATGATTATTAAACCAATAGTGAACCGAGATGATTCATTTTATCGAAATATGACAAGTCAAGAATTTATAAGATATATAAATGACAAATTTGTATCATATATAAACACAAATAATTTTGATAAGCCAGCTGAAGAAAAACAACAATATACAAAAATCATAAATGAATTAATCTGGCATCGATTAAAAGATACATCATTCTTTAATAGTAATGCATTACGTATTCAGGTTGGTAATATAGTAGATTTTATATTTTTACAACCGAAAGAAGTTATAAATTTATATATAGAATTATATGTAGAAGAATGTGGAAATGCGCATGCGAATGATAAGAAAACGTTAAGTGTTTTTGAAATTAAAACTGGTGAATCAAATGCATATTCTTGTCCAGCAGGAACATATGAGCGTCTCATGACAATAATGGAACCGACATTTTCAGTTATTTGTACAAGTTATGAAACATTATGCAAGCCAGTATATAAGGAAATTTTAAAAAAAGTATTTAAGGTTTATCAAGAAGAATTTGTTGTGAATAATGTACTTCAAAAGTGGGATACGGAACATTTAAACAATGAAGAATATAAGAATAGATATAAATTTGATAAGATGAATGTAGATGTTAGGAAAAAATTTTTGCAAAATGACTTAAGGGAATTTATGAGACAAGAATTTATTAGATTAAATCTTAGCGTTGATGAAAAGGTTATTAATGACACATTAAAAATGGTAGAAGAATTAGAAGTATTTGAAAATATGATGTTTGGTGGAGGAAAGAGGGTAAAAAAAAGAAAGACAATTAAACTCAACAAAAAAAAGAAACACAATATAACAAGAAAAAGAACTATAGTGTAATATTAAATCTAATATAGCATAATATAATATGTAAAAATGTAATATAATATATTATAAAAATATATAAATGGAAGATAATAGAAATTTTTTTGGGCATGATGGTTCACTTCAACCAGCTGCTTTACGTGCATGGAGTAAACTTTCAAATGAAGATAGAATATCATTTATAAATAACACAACTCAAATACAAATTGTAAGTAAACAACTTAAAAATATACCTCCTGCATTATTTAATTTAACGAATCTAGAAATATTACATTTACAATCTAATAAGATAGTTTACATACCTGATGCAATAACAAAATTAACTAAATTAAAAGTATTAAATTTGGCAGGTGTTTCTTTTTCAGCATTGCCATCTTCAATAACAAAATTAAAGAACCTTCAAATATTAAATTTAAATGATAATAAACTAACGGAGTTTCCTAATGAGATTTTAAAATTTACAGAGTTAAGAGAATTAAATATTACACAAAATGAAATATCTATTATTCCAGATTCTATATCAATCTTATCAAAGTTACAAATATTTCAAATGTCTTCTTTTGCATCATCTTATTCGGCAAATCCAACAAAAACGACTATATTTGTACCGGATGTTTTGTTTTTATTACCACATATAAGAGATATACAAGTTAAAGATTGGAATGGTTTATATATAACTAAAAATGGAAGTAAAAGTGAAAGTAAATCTGAATCTAACAGAGAAGATGAAGATTCTATATCTGCATTAGAATCAATGTCTTCTGATAAAGATTCTATGCCTTCATTAGAACCAACTTCACCTTATTCATTCGATAGTGAAGAAGAGGTAGATACCAAGAGAAAATCAACTTCTAATGTAAAATATGATGACATTAACTTAATACCAGAAGAAAGTTTACAAGATGCAAGCTTACCAGTCGCAAGCTTACCAGTCGCAAGCTTACCAGTCGCAAGCTTAGACGAAGATTTTGAATTAATAGAAGATGAAGATGATTTAGAATTACCTGAATTAATAGAAGATGAAGATAAAGATGAAGAAGTTGCAAGTATATCCGTTTCAGATGAAGAGTTACCAGATTTAATAGAAGATGAAGATGAAGATGAAGAAATTGCAAATATATCCGTTTCAGATGAAGAATTACCAGATTTAATAGAAGATGAAAACGAAAATGAAGATGAAGAAGTTGCAAATGAAGAAGAGTTAATAGATTTAGATTTAGATTTAGGAGTCGCAAGCTTAGAAGATGCAAACTTAGAAGAAGAATTAGCTTCAATAGAAAAAGACTTAGATTCGATAGAAGAAGAATTAGCGGAAGATGAAAAAATAAATTTGGAAGATTTAGTTGAAAAATTACCATCGTCTTCCACACCTTCTCCTTCACAAAATAATATTGATGCATTAGTCTTATCTGGAAATGAATTACCGATATTACCGTCTTTTGTTGGAAGAATGAAACATTTGAAAAATTTGAATGCTTCTAATAATGATATAAGAATCATCCCAGATTTCTTATGTAAATTAAGACAATTAGAATATTTATATTTAGGTCAAAATAAGATAGAAAGATTACCTCAATGCATAGGAAAATTAACTAATTTAGTTGAACTAAATGTACCCTTTTGTAGATTAAAAGAGTTACCAAAATCAATAGGTTTATTGAATAATCTAACAGTATTGTATTTAGAAACTAACAAATTAAAACAATTACCAGATTCTATTTGTTTGTTAACAAAACTAACAAAAATATATATAGAAAATAATGAAATAACTGCGTTACCGAAGTGTATTGGAAATTTAACAGATTTAACTATACTTTCTGCAACATCAAATAAGATACAAGAAATTCCAAATTCTATTGTGAATTTAACATCATTAATAGGATTATATCTTTCGAAAAATGAAATAACTATTATACCAAAGAATATAGGTAAACTAAGAAATTTAAAACATTTAACATTAATGGATAATAAAATTACCCAAGTTCCGGAAAGTATTTCACGTCTAAGAAATTTAGAATGTGTTCCAGTAGATTTAAATAGTCCTTATTTAAGACATATTAATAAAAAATGCAGATTGTCGTAAACTTCTTTCAAAATGATACCACTGAAAATTATATATAACTCCATTAAAACAAGACGATAAAACGGTGTTATATATTATATAATAATAATATATAATATAATATATGGACTTTGATGAACAATTACAAATATCTAAAAAAGATTTACAAACTTTAGAAAAATGGAGTACAGCAAGGAAAGCTGCAAAAGAAGAGTTGATTGGAAAAAAAGAACTGAATCTAGAATATTTAAATCTAGAGAATATTCCATCATCGATAGTAAATTTAAAGAATTTGGAAACTCTATTATTAAAGTCAAACCAACTAACAACATTTCCAGCATCTATATTATATTTAAAAAAATTAAAGAAAATAGATTTAAGTAATAATTTGCTAACAAGCATACCTATAGAAATAGCCGGATTAGTAAATTTAGAGGAATTAAATATTAGTCATAATCCAGATTTGGAAATACCCGATTTTTTATTTGGATTAGAAAATTTAAAAAAAATAAATATAGCTGGTTGTGATTTAACGGAAATAGTAAATAATGCAACAGAAGAAGAATATGAATTTCCAGAAGATAGTTATGAAGAAGAAATAGAAAATATGTATTCAGATAAAAAAAGTAAATTTGACAAAAGATTCTATCCAACAACACATAGAATATCAAAAAAAGTGTCTGATGTGTTAGTAAAACAAGAACCAACCCGAACGCAAAACCCGCTATCTACTATAGATTTTGAATTAGAAGATGAAGATGAAGATATTTCTAGTTTAAAAAGCTTAGAAAAATCTAAAAGTTCTGATAAAGTTGTAACACCTTTAATTGACTTTGAATTAGAAAATGAAGATGAAGATATTATAGAAGATATTTCAAGTTTAAAAAAGTTAGAAAAATCTAAAAGTTCTGATAAAGTTGTACCATCTTTAATTGAGGAAGATGAAGATGAAGATATTATAGAAGATATTCCAAGTTTATCAACAGATAAAGTTAAAAGTTCATCTGTTAAAAGTTTATCAGACACAAGTTTAGAAGAAGAAATACAAAAAGAGTTATTAATAAATGAAATGAACGAAGTTGATACAAGAGAAGGAGCAGTTAAAAGCTTATCAGATGAGGATATTATAGAAGACACAAGTTTATCAGACACAAGTTTAGAAGAAGAAGAAGAACCTATTCCATTTGAGCCAACACCAACAAAAAGAGAACTACCAGAAAGAGAACTACCAGAGACAAATTATAAGGTAAGAATGATAAAAGAGATAGCTCCTTATTGTGAGTCTATGGGAAATATGTTTGACGAAAAATGTAATCAGATTAAATTAATAAAGGAAGAAACAGAAGCTCAAATGTTAGAAGCTAATCCGAATTCACATCCATATTTGTATCCAAATTTAAATGATCCAAACTTTACGTTAAAGATTTCAGAAAAGAAGGAGTTTGCAGATACGAAATATGATGGAAAAATATATGACATAAAAGAACATTCAGATGAATTAATGAATGTTCCATTTGAGCTTTCGCCGCATCAAGCATTTGTTAGAAATTTCATGTCATTTCAAACGCCATATAATAGTTTATTATTATTTCATGGATTAGGTACAGGTAAGACTTGTTCAGCGATAGGTGTATGTGAGGAAATGCGTGATTATTTTAAACAAATAGGTATAAATAAAAAGATAATTATAGTGGCAAGTCCAAATGTGCAAGATAACTTTAGATTACAATTATTTGATGAAAGAAAACTTAAATATGTGGATGGTATATGGACAACAAAAGGATGTATTGGAAATAAATTAATAAAAGAAGTAAATCCAACAAATATGAAAGGATTAACAAAGGATAAGTTGGTATATTTAGTGAATAACTTAATACGTTCTTGGTATAAATTCATGGGATATATTCAGTTTGGTAATGAAATAAATAAAATTACTAATGTTAGTTCAAATCTTCATACAGAAGAAGATATAAGTAAAGAAAAAATGAGATTATTACAGAATGAGTTTAATGATAGGTTATTAGTAATTGATGAGGTTCATAATTTACGTATTACGGATGATAATGATAATAAAGATGCATCAAAGAATTTAATGTATATGGTATCAGTTGTAAATAATTTAAGATTATTGTTACTATCAGCAACGCCGATGTTTAATACATATAAAGAGATAATTTGGTTAATAAATTTGATGAATATGAATGATAAGCGTGGATATGTTAGTGAGCGTGATATATTTGATAAAGAAGGAAATTTCCGTGTAAAAAATGATAAAGAAGTAGGTAAAGAGTTATTAATAAGGAAGATAACTGGTTATGTATCTTTTGTTAGAGGTGAGAATCCATATATTTTTCCATTTCGAGTATATCCAAACACATTTGCGCCAGAACATACATTTACTGATGTAGCACAATATCCTAAATTTCAATTAAATGGTAAAATAATTCCAGATGATCAGAAAATACAAAAACTATCGTTGTATTTATTAAAGATAGGTTCTTATCAGAAATATGGATATTATTATTTACTTGAAAGGATAAGAAGTAAGAAATCTGAAAAAAGTGCAACTGCATATGAAGAATTAGAAGGTTTTGGTTATTCTGATTTACAATTACCAATAGAGGCATTAAATATAGTATATCCAGTTTTAGGGTTAAATAGAATGGAAATTCCTAAAATTCGAGAAGTAGATATGGATGAATTACCTGAATTAAAAGTAGAAGAAGAAGGTGATGTAGAAGACGTTGAAATAGAAGATATTTTGGAGTCGGGTCCAGAAGTAATACATGTGGCGACAGGAGAAGAAGGGGATGAAATAGAAGAAGAAGAAATAGAATTAGAAGGAGGTTCTAAGACTAGTTCCAACTCTAATCAAGAATATTTAGTTAATTATAGGGAAATCACTGGTACAGAAGGATTGCAAAATTTTATGAATTATACAGACACTCGTGTACCTAATGTAAAGGGTGATTTTTCATATAAAAATACTGGATTTGGGAATATATTTGCGAGAAATGAAATAGGTAAATATAGTTCAAAGATAAAAAATATTTGTGATTCAATTATGTCTCCTGAAGGTGAATTAAGTGAGGGAATTATCTTAGTATATTCAAATTATATTGATGCTGGATTAATTCCAGTTGCACTTTCATTAGAAGAGATGGGATTTACAAGACATGGAAGAAATCCGTTATTTAAAGATTCACCTACAAGACCAATTAAAGGTTTAGCATATACAATGATTACAGGAGATACAAGATTGTCACCTGATAATGATGCAACTGTAAAAGCAATGACAAACGAAGATAATTTAAATGGTGAAAAAATTAAAGTAGTGTTAGTTTCACAAGCAGGTGCAGAAGGTTTAGATTTTAAAGCAATTCGTCAAATACATATATTAGAGCCATGGTATAATATGAGTCACATAGAACAAATTATTGGTAGAGGTGTGCGTAATTTAAGTCACAAGAGTCTTCCATTTGAGAAACGTAATGTTCAAATTTTTATGTATGGAACTATTTTGGACCGTAATGAAGAAGAATCTGCGGATTTATATGTATATAGAGTTGCAGAACAAAAGGCTAATAAAATAGGTGAATTAACACGTTTAATAAAACAATGCGCAGTAGATTGTTTAATAAATCAAGAACAAACAAATTTTACACAAGAGAATTTTGCTGACCAGAAAGTAACACAAGTATTATCTACAGGCCAAAAAATAACAAATTTTCCAGTAGGAGATGTGCCCTTTTCAGCTGTATGTGATTATATGTCTAAATGTGACTATAAATGTATTCCAAATGAGATAGTAGAAGAAGATAAGGAGAATTTATATAGTTATGATAAGACATTTATGTTAGTAAATTCAGATAAAATAATCCAAAAGATAAAGAATTTAATGCAAATTCGATTCTTTTATAAAAAACGTGAATTATTAAATTATTTAAATTTTCCTAAAAAATACCCTACTATTCAAATTTATGCTGCACTAACAGAACTGATAAATGATCCAACTGAGTTTATTGTAGACAAATATGGTCGTACAGGTAGATTAGTGAATATAGGTGATTATTATTTATTTCAACCGAGTGAACTAACATATCCAAATGCTTCAATATTTAGTCGTTCTGTTCCTATTGAATATAAACCAAATTCAATTACTATTGATGTTAGTAGAGATATTTCTGAAGCTGTAATTGATAAACGTGATTTAGATGAAGACATAGATTTGGAAGAAGAAATAGAATTGGATGCAGATATAGATTTGGAAGAAGAGATAAATTTAGAGGGAAATGTAAATAAAAAGACTACGGTAAAACCAAAGAGAATAATACCTAATACAGGAAAAGGAATTAAAATATTGAATGAGATGAGAGTGAATTATGCTACAGCTATAAATACAACTCAAGTTTCAAAAGGAGAATCTGATTGGTATAAATTTTGTGGTATAGTAATGAAAGATATGATTGAAAATGATACAAGTATAGATGAAGAATTACTAAAAGAATGTTTAATAAAACATATTGTTGATACATTAATGTTTAATGATAAAGTCGAATTAATAAATTATTTCAATATAGATTGGAGTAATGAAATTACAGATGATATAGAAGATGATTTTGAAATGGAAATAGTAGACTATTTTAAAAGTAAGATAGTAAGAACAACAAAGAGAACTGCAATGATATTATATGATGGAACTAATAGAATTAATGATATTCGTTTAATGATGTTAAATAAAGATGGTAAATGGATGTTAGGTGATAAAGAAGATTTTCAGACTTTAGTAGAAGGTATTAGTGAAAAATTAAAATCTGATATACCATTAAGTCATCTAGTTGGGTTCATTGGTTATGAAAATAAAAAACAATATATGGTTTATAAAATAAAAGAAACTTTAAAGAAACGTCATATAGGTTCTAGATGTGACCAAGCAGGTAAAATAAAAACAATCAAAACTTTAAATGAAATAGAAGGCTATGAAAAATATAATAAAGAAAATACAAAACAAATGGTTCAACCTGAATTATGTGTATTATCCGAATTTACTTTACGTATTTATGATACGGAACTAAAAGATAATAAGCGTTGGTTTTTCACACCAGAAGAAGCTGTATTTAATTTTGATGAAAAATAAAAACAAATTAAAAAATAAAATAAATTAAAAGAAATAAATATAAAAAATAAAATTGATTTAAATATATTTAAATATAATTTAAATATATATAATAAAATGAGTAGACAACAAACAAAGCGAAAGGATACCAATAGACAAAGAGAAGTTAGAGAAATATATACAAGATGTTGCATTACAAAAAGTATTGAATTACCGTGTAATGTTATTGCAGGAGACACATTAGCTCAAACGATTGAAACTACAATATCAAGAATGATTGAAGGAAAATGCATAGTAGAAGGGTTTGTTAAACGGGGTTCTACAAAGGTATTAACTTATTCAAGTGGAATAATAAAAAGTGATAAAATATGTTTTGATGTTGTATTTGAATGTTTAACATGTTTTCCTGTAGCTGGAATGTTATTAAATTGTAATGTATTTAGTATAACAAAAGGAGGAATTCAAGCAAAGAGTATAGAAGAAGAACCTAGTCCTTTCATTGTATATATAGCAAGAGATCATTATTATGCGAATGATTATTTTAATAATGTTAAAGTTGGTGATAAGATTGTCGCACGAGTGATTGCACAAAGATTTGAATTAAATGATACGAATGTATCGGTGATTGCAGAAATTACGAATCAACAAGGACAGACACAAGGAAAACCAACTATTATCTTTGAAGATTAGTAATTATTATATAAAAACAATATAAAAGTAAAACGTGTATTTTTTTAAATGCAAACATTAGAAATACAAAGTGAAACCAATGAAAAACATAATACTTATGATGCAAAAGTATTAATGCAAATTAGGGATACGATAGAAAAGATGAATAAGTTTAATCAAATAGAGGTTTTGCGTATTTTTTCAAAATATAAAAATGTAATTTTGAATGAAAATAAATATGGTATTCATATTAATTTAACTGAAGTTTCAGATAAGATTATAAAGGAATTAATTGACCATTTAGAGTTTGTGTTAACTCAAGAACAACAATTAGATAAAGATGAGCAAAAGAAGGAAAATTATAAAAATATATATTTTGTAAAAGATAATAAAGACAATTTACTATAATAATATAACATAGTACAAATATGTCATTAACAATTAACAACAACAACTATAATAAATATAATCGTGTAATTGATGAATTACAAGATTATATGTTTAATTTAAAAAATATAAATCAATTTGTTCCTCTTAGCAAATCTGTTGAACCTAAACCTATTAGTAAAAGTATTAATAATAGTAAAAGTATTAATAAATCTATTAATAAACCAATTGTAAAGGCTACACCAACTAACAATTTACCTAATATTTTTACTACACTTGAGAAAGATAATTTATTTTGGATTTTATATGTTATGAAAAATGGAACATTTTCTTATGACTTATGTGCATCTCAAAGATTTAGTATTGAACAACAAGCTAAATTTGATTATATTAAAATGATTCGGGAAAATAAGGATAAATTAAAAGCTCATAATGTAAAATCTATTAAAGATTTAGAAACTGATTTAGCTAATAATAAAGAAATTAGTTTAAAGACATTTGCAGCATTATGTATTTTGGAAGGTATGAATATAATTTATCTAGATGGACGAAAATTTTATGAATCTACTATATCGGATGATGATAAGTGGTTTTTAATTAAAAAAAATAAAAGTGCAAATAGCAATTATACATTAGAAATGGATATAGCTAGAGATAAATTAGATAATTATAAATTGAGTTATTACCAATTAGAATCATTGGATAAAGTAGGATTAAAATCAATGTCAGGATATAAAGTAGACGATTTGGTAGTTATAAGTAAAAAATTAAATATAGAATTACCACAAGATAAAAAACTAACAAAACAAGTATTATATGAATTGATCATTCAAAATTTCTAAAATAAATAAAATTGAATTATAATATAAAAATATGTATTCATAATATATATTAAATGAGTTCTGAAAAAAAACATAGTACAAGGAAAGTATATAATACTGATAACTCTAGTTTAAATCCAAAAACAGAATTAGTAGGATTATGTGGTCAGTATTTAAAAGACTTAGTTGATAGATCAGATGAAAAAAAATATTATACACCAGAGTTAGAAATTCGTTTTGGCACTAAGGGGTTTAAGCGTATTACAAAATTAGATTATGATAATGTGATTAAAAAATTGTCTACGGATGGTTTTATATGTGATAATTTAGAAGGTGATGTAATTTTAAAAATATCAACAGAATATTTAGATCCTACGACAGGAACAACTAAGTTATCAAATATTAGAAATGAAATATATGGTTTAAAGGGAGTTCAAGAGTATTGTAATACAAATGATATAGTTCAAATTATGGATTCAAAACAATGGCACAAAATGTCTTGTCAAAAGAAAATACAAAAAAGTAAACCAGTAGAATTTAGTGATTTTAATTTTAGAGTAGCTTATTCAGATGAAGAGAAAATTAAAATGAGGTCTCCTCTTGCACAATCTATATATAAAGATTGGATGAGAACTAAGAAATATTTTCGATATATGAATCGTGTTACATATATAAAACCTGGATTACCTTTTAAAGTAGAATTATCCATTGTTAGGTCATCCTCAAAAATAGGTACAAGAGTACAAAGAACATATACAATTGGCGAATCTGGCGTATTTGATAATCCAGAAAGTTATGATATTGAAGTAGAAGCTATTAATGATGAAATTATAAAAGAAAGTAGGAATCCTGAACAAGTTTCAAAAATGATTGAACAAGTTGCACTAACAATTCTATCTGGTATGCAATGTTCAAATTATCCAATTCGTTTAAGTGAACAGAAATATATGATGAACTATTATCTGGGAATATTGCATGATTTTAAAGCAAATCCTCAATATAAATATGATCCAGAAATTCCTGTAAATTACTTACATCCAATTACTTTTATTGGGCCCCAGTCAAAGACATTACAGTTGAAAAATATTGCACCTAATGCAGATGATACAAATATTCCAAATATCACTCGTTCAGGTGAATATTGTGTTACTGATAAAGCCGATGGAGACCGTTCATTAATGATCATCGGTGCTGATGGAAAAATCTATTTAATGAATTCAAATATGAATATTACTTTTACTGGAGCAAAAACAGATGTAGAAGTATGTTTTAATTCAATATTAGATGGTGAATTAATTTTAAATGATAAAGAAGGTCGTTTTGTTAATACATATGCAGCATTCGATATTTATTTTATTAATAAAGCTGATATTCGTAAGAAACCATTTATAGATTATGATGATGAAAAAAATAAAAATTTAATTACATGTCGCTTAGCAGCATTAAACGAACTAGTTAAAAAATTAAATCCAACTTCTATTATTAAATCTAATATGGCTCCACAAAGTGTAGCAGAAAGTCGATTTGTAAAATATAAAGAAAGTCCAATTAATATTACAGTAAAATCATTTTATCCATATATTCGTGTTAAAGGAGATAAAGAACAGACAATATTTCAAGCATGTAATTTCTTGTTAAGAAAAATTAAAGATGGATTGTATCCTTATAATACGGACGGTTTAATCTTTACTCCAACTAAATTAGGTGTTAGTTCTAATATAGTAGGAGAAGCAGGACCATTAACAAAAACTACATGGGAATATTCCTTTAAATGGAAACCAGTTGAGTATAATACTGTAGATTTCTTAGTTTCAACTAAAAAAAATACAAGTAACGAAGATATTATCGGAACTATTTATGAAGAAGGTGTTGATATGACAAATACAACTGAATTAACACAATTCAAAACTTTAATATTACGATGTGGATTTGATGAAAGAAAACACGGATACATGAATCCTTGTCAAGATGTAATTGATGATAAGTTACCTGAAGCTAGCGATGATAATGATGATAATTTTAGACCAGTTCGTTTCTATCCAACGGAACCTTTTGACCCAAATGCAGGTATTTGTAATGTTCCTCTTAAATATGATGACACAAGAACATTACGTATGTTTACTGAAGAAGAACAAGTATTTGATGATGATACTATTATAGAATTTAAATATGATAATACTCGTAAAGAATTATTTAAATGGGTACCTATTCGTGTTCGTTATGATAAAACAAGTGATTATAAACAAGGTCTTAAGAATTATGGAAACAGCTATAATGTAGCAAATGATAATTGGTATTCAATACATAATCCAGTAACAGTAGAAATGTTAACTACTGGTAAAAATATTCCTAATTTAGAGGTATCTGATGATGTATATTATAATGCATCTGATAACAAACGCGCATCATTGACAAAAGGATTAAGAGATTTTCATAATTTATATGTTAAGAAGAAATTAATTATTGGTGTATCTAAGAGAGGAGATAGTTTAATTGATTATGCTTGTGGTAAAGGTGGTGATTTTCCTAAATGGATTGATGCTAATTTATCGTTTGTGTTTGGAGTTGATATTGCAAAAGACAATTTAGAAAATCGTTTGAATGGAGCATGTGCACGTTTCTTAAATTTTAGACGCGAATTTAAACATATGCCATATGCTTTATTTGTAAATGGAAACAGTAGTCTAAATGTTAAATCTGGTCAGGCTATGTTTAATGATAAGGCTAGAGAAATTACAAAGGCAGTTTTCGGATTAGTTCCTAAAAATCCTAATATGGGTAAGGGTGTTGAACGACAATATGGAAAGGCTGCTAATGGTTTTAATGTATCATCATGTCAATTTGCAATCCATTATATGTTTGAATCCAAAAATACATTTTACAATTTTATGAGGAATTTAGCAGAATGTACTAAGTTAAATGGATATTTTATATGTACTAGTTATGATGGAAAAATGATATTTAATAAATTTAGAACAACAAAAAAAGAAAGTTTAGAAATTACAGAAAAAGGTGTTAGAATTTGGAAGGTAACAAAAAAATATACTAATACTGAATTTAATGATGACGAATCTTCACTAGGATATAAAATTGATGTTTTCCAAGAAAGTATCAATCAAGTCATTTCAGAATATTTAGTGAATTTTGCATTCTTAACACGTATGATGGAAAATTATGGATTCACTGTAGTCACTCGTGATGAAGCTAGAAATATGAATTTACCTCAAGGTTCCGCTTTATTTAGTGAATTATATGATGATATGGAATATGAAATTAAACGAAATCCTGAAGTAGCTGTTAATTATAAAGAGGCTCCTAATATGACTCGATATGAAAAGGAAATTTCATTTTATAATAGATATGCTGTATTTAAAAAAATCAATACTGTTGATGCTGAGAAACTAACGAGAAATTTCTTATCTCAATTACCCGATGAAGTTGAATATGAAAAGAAAGGAACCCAAAAATTACAAGATTATATTATTGAGGAAGAAGAAGAAGAAGCCCTAACCCTAATGCCAAAAGCTAAGAAATTAGATAAAAAGTTGGTATTAGTTGCTGCTACTGAAGCTGTTGATGAGACATTAGCGCCTGCAAAAGTATCTACTGCAAAAGTGACTACGACAAAAGTACCTACTGTAAAAGTGCCTACTGTAAAAGTGCCTACTGTAAAAGTGCCTACTACGAAAGTGCCTACTACGAAAGTACCTACTGCAAAAGTCACTATTGTACCAAGTAAAACCATAAGTTTAGAAAATTTTGAATTAGAAGATGAAGATGAAGATATTGATTTATAAAATTAATAATAATAAGATTAATATATAAATACAATTTTATAATATATATTAGATATTAATGAACTATTATATATTACCAAAGAATTTAAACATATCAATTAATATTAATCCTTTATATGATGGAACAAACATATCAAGTTATATTTCACAAAGTTATGATTTTTATTTAACAAAAATGTTAGAACAAATCAATTTAGAAACAGAAACAACCCAAGAAATAAAAAATGCCATAAATTTCTCATATTATTTTTTTAATCCACAAAAAATCTTATTATCGGATGAATATACTATGACTAACTTAGAACTATTTGAATTATTCAATATTATAGATTTAAATAAAAACAATAAAGATATTTTATATTTATCAGAATCATCTACAAATTTAAATTTAGAACAAATGACAAAAATTAATAATTTTCAATCTTCATTTGATTTAGATAAAAAGTTTGATATATTAATTGTAGATATGATATCTAATGATATGACAACTTATATTAATAATATGATTTTAACTTTATATTTAATATTGAGATCAATAAATACTGGTGGAATTGCAATTATAAAATTAGATAAACTCATATATAAACCGATTTTAGATATATTATATATCATCAGTATAATATTTGATAAAAATTCGATTGTCAAATGTACATGTAGTAATACATATGATAACTATAAATATTTAGTATGTAAAGGATTTAATCTTTCACCTATCGATAATATGAGATTAAAAAGTCAATTAGAAAATGTATGTATATCTATATTAAGACTTAATAGCACAAAAACTAATAATATTTATATAAATACATTATTAAATTCTGAAAATGAAATACCAACTTATTTTATTAACAAAATAGAAGAACTAAATGCTATATTAGGACAACAACAATTAGAAATATTAGATCAAATAATAAATATTTCAAAGAGTAAAAATAAAGATGAAAAGATAAAATCTATTAAAATTGCAAATTATCAAAAATGTATTCAATGGTGTGAAAAAAATAATATAGCATATAATAAACAATTAATAGAAAAACCTAATATATTTAAAAAATCTGAAGAATAAAAATAATTTACATATCATTTGTATTACGAAAACACGTTTTTGGATTTCCATTTTTTATATAATATGCAGGATTACATGTAGGTGCTTTATTCTTGAAAAAAGTATTTCTAACAGATGAAGCATTTGTAGTAATTGTATCAACGTCAACTTTTAATGTTCTTGTGCTACTATCAACTGCACCTTGTGTAGCAAATTGAGGATTATTTGGTTTATAATAAACTCTTGCACAACCTCTAGGTTTACTAACACCACTAATGAGAGCACCATCATAAGAATGTACCATAGCTTCATCTACAATTCCTAATGCAATTGCGAGTTTTTCTGCTTCTAAATTTGTTTTTAAGAAGTTTACAAAGTCAACTAATCCAGTGATGCCTGAGTTTACAAATTCATTATATTGTTCTTGAGTAATAATACCTCTATTCAATAACAATAAAGATAAACTTTGAACAAAAGCAATTTCAGCAGAATTTTGTATAATCGAATTTGGATTACAATTAGCAACATAGTAGTTAGGATACGCAAGTGCAGAACCAGGTTTAGCATATTTTACTTCTTCAGGATACTGTTGTTCCAAAGCTGGGTCAAGATATCCAGTCTTGAAATTAAATACACGTTGATCATACGTTTGACAACGGTTAAATAAATATTGATAAGTGTTTGTATAATAATTTTTTTTTAAATTTGTACTGGCATAAATAGCTCGTCTAGTTGCTTTTAATTGTTGATTACAACATGTAAATGGATTTGCTGGATTAGGTTGAGGACGTTCAGTTAAACTATTTACTGGTTTATAATCTGTTGTAATTGCAACACCACGACAAGAATTACAAGATTCAGCTGTAATAGCTTCACCTCCGGCACTAAAATCAAGTTCAGCTCTTTTGGTATTTTCTCCTAAATTGCCTACATAAGCATAATCAGGATTTTTATTTTGTTTTACAATGTAACGTCCAGGATTATCTAACATTTGTTGCACCATTTTATCTTGAACTGAACTTTTAACTTCTCTATTAGCATAAAATTGTGAACCTGCATTATTTTCAACGGGAATATTAATACCTCTTCTATAATGTTTTAGTGGACGGGCTTTTCCAAATGGAGCAGGTGCAGAATTTAATGGGTCTTTGTTAGTTAGAGGTCTAATATTACCAGCAGTTATACCAACAGGATTACTAAATGCACCAGTTCCTTTTTGGGGTTTATACCCACCCTGAGGTAATCTATTATTATATGTATTCATACCTAATGGATAAAATGCAGAAGACATTATATAAATATAAAAAGAAAATAAATGTTTATTATATATAATAATGAGTTATGTAAATATGTTGATATATCTAACAATAGGATTTTTTATATTTTTGCTATGCACCATGTATTTTAACATAAATATAAATATGGTCGAAGGTTTAGAAAATTATAAAGACTATAGTGATTGTGAAAAGAATGATCCAGCTATATTATCTCAAACGAATGCAGCAAATATCATATATTTAAAAGAAAGAATGGATGAACTAACAAAATTAAATGGTCGTGTTGGTAATTTAGAAGATTCTGTTGATGATATTAATGCTAAATTAGCTGATTATAATTCTCAACAAACTCAATATGATGATGAATTAAATAAGACACCTCCACCTAATATTCAAGATGAAGATCAAGAACAAGAACAAGATGAAGAAGAACAATAATAAGAACAACAATAAAAAGAACAACAATAAAGAAACTCCATAAGAAATTTTATATAATTATATAATAATGACAGACCAAACACAAAATCAGAAACCAAAAGAAATTGATTATCCATATTATAAAAATATAAAAGCACCATCTCAAATTGGGATGTCTGGTAAAGGAACATTAAATACACTAACAAAAGACATTAATGGATTAATGGAATATGTTCAATTGTTAGTTTCCGGTAAATCAAGTGCTTCAAAGACAGGACAACCTCTTGGTAATAAGTTTTTCTTAAAAACTGGTGGTAAATGTGTTGCAACAGATACAAAACAAGATGTCGATAGATATTTTTATATTAATAATGTTCCAACTGGTAATATCCCGATCATTTCTTCTGGCATGGATATGAACTTTTCCGAATTTAGAGGATTAATTCCAGGAATAATTACAAATTTAAATGCTTTTGACCCTTTTGCTATTATGAGTGCCTTTAGTGAAGGAACAAAACCAGAATGTCAAAAAATCACAATGCAAACTATTGATATTTATAATAATAAGTCAACGGAAACAAATTACGTTGCACTTGCAGATATTAAGTATATTGACAATTGTCTATTTCCTAATAAACGTAATCCAATAACCGGTGAAAAATGTACTGAAGCATTTTCAAATATGGAACTAGAACCATCTGAGTTAGATTCAGATGATAAACTAATGCAACTCTATTTTGGCTCATTAGGTTTATTTGGTATATACATATTATATCGACTTTTAAACAAGTCTAAATATCTTTAAGAGGTATGAAAAATATTAACTAACATAAGTATTTTATATTTTTCTTTTTAGTGTCTTCTTCTACGTCTTGTACGACGACCACCTGTAATCATTGGCATTTCATCTACATCGATTAAGTCTCGTTTTCTTTCCCATGGCTTACTAACTTCAGCTTTTTTAAATGGGTTGGCGTGTTGTGGTCTATATAAGTCCATTTTATATTTTTTGACTAATTCATCTCTATTTGAAAGGTCTGCATATTTTTCATTATACGCTTCATATCCTTGTCTTTTAGTTTTTCCATAACCGAAACCATATTTAGAGGTTAAAGGATTCCAAATTTTACCAGCTCTGCGAGTTCTATTATGTCTCTTTCTATGACGTCTTTGAGTTTTACGCATTATATAATATATTAAGAAAATTTCCTAAAGTTTCTTTTTATGTCTTCTTGTACGACGTTTATTACGACGGCGTTTTCCTCCTACTTTTGGCATATTAATATCAAGCGAAGGAGAAACTAACATATTGTTTTGTGCTGCTGGTGGATTAACCACTGGATTAACCACTGGTACTGGTTTATTTAAATTTAAATTGCTACCGTTTAATCCTGTATTTAATCCTGTATTTAATCCGGTTCCTAATCCTGTGCCTAATCCTGTGCCTAATCCTGTGCCTAATCCTGTGCCTAATCCTGTGCCTAATCCAGTACTACTGCCTAATCCAGTACTACTGCTACTACTAGAATAATCATATGATTTAATACAACCAGTTGGACATGTAGGTGTTCCTTTAGCAGAAAACCATTTACTAACATTATCCTTTAATCTATCCCATGAAGAAGGTGCATATGAAGAAGTGGTTGAATTTGTATTTGAAAATCCAAAGAACCCACCTTTACGAGTTCTTCTTCTTCGTGAATGTCTTTTACGATGTGTTTTTGGCATAATTTATATAATACGTAAAGAAAATATTATATAATTTATTAGTTTAATCCAAATTTGACTAGTTGGTAACCGGCTAATGCTCCTGCAATTTGAGCAATAATATAAGGAATTACATCATTTCTAGCTAGTTTACCCGCCTGCATCATTGCAATTGATATAGCAGGATTGTAAGCACCTCCAGAAATATGACCTCCTAATAATATAGCAATAGCTAACGCAGCACCAATAGCTAAATAATTGTTAGTTGCAAATATAACAAAGGTAATAAACATTGTTCCTAAAAATTCAATAACATATTTATTCATTATATATAGAATTTAGAAAATTTTTCTAATAAATGTAATATTCTTATATTCTGTTTCTAATAATTCTGTCTAGGAAACGCACCCCAAGCACATGCAGCTGGATTTCTTAAGCTATAATTATATATAGAACCCTTTTTCTTAGGTGCAGTACAACCACTTGAACGAGCTCTTTGTAATGCACTTCTTGTTCCACTAGGATAATAACATTTGGATGATATAGGTGCTTCATTCGGAAGCCCAACTTTATATGCATATTTACCAACAGCATTACTTTTACGTTGATTTACATACATCGATGAAGGCATTGGTGTAATATAATTCATATGTGTAGAAACAGGTGCATATCTACCAGTGTGAACATTATAAAATGCATTTACAGGACTTTGTTTCGCAGCAGCAGTTTGAGCAGCTTTAACTTCATTACTAACAGCAGTTCTTAAATATTGATGTCTAGCATTTGTATTCATATCTGAATAATTAGGTTCTTGACTAGGTAAAAATTGAGGAGGGGTCGGTCTAATTCCTACTAAAGTACCATAACTATGATATTGCATTGTACAAGGATATTGATTTGTACTTAAAGGTCCAGTAATAGGTGCGTTTACATATCCATCAAAACTTTGTGAGCCTTTATTTACAGATACAGCATAAGGAGTTGTCATATTATATAATAATATAATAAAACATAAAGAAATCATTTAATATCTTCTTACAGCACGATAAGAAGATTGTTGGGCAGAGTTACGATTTCCACCAAAGGAACGGTCATTGTAGTTCTTATTAATAGCTTGTTGTTTTAAATAAGTAGTATAATTAGAACTATCATATACATATTTTACGTTACAAGAAGCAGGTGGAACACCAGAACCATCGCAATGGTCTTGAATAGAACCGAAATGTGTGCTTAATCCATTTAATCCTGGGCGACTTTGGAAAGTCTGACATGAGCCACCACAACTATAATTGTTGCGGGATTTAATATCACCAGAGTTAGTAACGGCTCTAAATGGTGTACAAGCAATTTCATTAGAACCATTTTGACTAACGTATTTAGTATTCCATGCTTGAACTAATGAAAAACGTGTACGTGCCATTTCATCGTGATAATCTTGATCAATTACATGCTGAGGCATTCTTCCGGTTATTCCTCCACCTAAAGAACGTCCTGGTAAATCATATCCTATTCCAGCAACGTTATCAAATAAACCCAAAGAAGCCCTTGGAGCTGAATTACTTTTAGATGTCATTATATAATATACAAAAATAAAAAAATATATTTCTAAAGATAGATAGTATCAAATATTTCCAATTTGATCCATAGTGAATTCAATAAAATTATTTTTCATCGAACCATTAAATTTTGGATTTCGTTGCATTTCTAATAATATTTGTTGTAATGTTTCCATAATTTTCTGTCTTATTATATCATTATTATTTGTTTGTTTTGTAGGTTCAATTGACAACAATGTATATATTTGTTTTTCAAATTTAGGTATAGTTTTTTCCATTAAATAATCAATTGAACTAACATTTGATATTACTTTCTTTGCAAAAGTATTATAATAATCTGTATTGGTATCTAAAAACCCAGAATTATATGCAATATCATAATATATAAATAAGTATTCTAATTTTTCTTTAATAATATTTTTTATTTGTTGTGTTAAGAATTCTAATATAGGTTCTCTTGTTAGAGAAAACGAAGTATATTTATTTTTCTTTGGATCATAATATTCTACTAACATTGGATCTATCTTTCCAAAATTAATATCAGAAAGAGGAATGAATTTATACAAATTCAAATAAGGTTTAAAACTAATTTTAATTATATCTGGATTTACTGGTCTTGCATTTGGTCGAGGTTTAACTTTTGTTGGATCCAATATTGAAATATGATTTTTAAATTTCGATAATATCCATTCTACTAAATATGCTATGTTTAAACCTAAATTATACGCTTCTTGTCGGTTATAATTGTTATAATCTTGAGTATATATCATCATATCAATATCGTCACTTGCAGTGTAACCAAATTTTTTATCTGGTGTAGAAACTGATATTTGTCCAGATTTAGCGCCTTTAGTCATTATATTATATTTTTGGTTTCTCATTTTTCTTGTTAGTATGCCTACTAAATAAAATACTAAACATAATAAGAGATTTTTTTGTAAATGTTCTATTTCAGATTCCGTAAAATCTCTTTCTGTAGTTAAATAATTTTTAACTAACATTTTAACTTTATCACATAAAACTGGATTTTCAGGAATTATAGTGTTAGTTAAGAATTCTCTTAGAGCAAACAATTCTCCTGGATTAAATAGTTGAGTCCAAAATTCTGGTTCTATATTAGGATTATATTCGACTGGTGTTATTTCATAGTTTAATACATTGTTTTCAGGACCAGCATTCGTAATAAAAAACTCTCTTCTTATACGAGCTTGTTCTTCTGCTTGTTCTTCTTGTAGACGCAATTGTTCGCGTTCTAATTTTCTTGCATCCTTTACACGTTTAGCCTCTTCTTGTTCTAAACGCAGTTTTTCTTTTTGTAAACGCTGAGTTTCTTTTTCTAAACGACGTGATTCTTCTAAACGACGTGTCTCTTCTAAACGACGTGTCTCTTCTAAACGACGTGTCTCTTCTAAACGACGTGTCTCTTCTAAATGTTGCGTTTTTGGTTTTACTGAAGATTTTATAGAAGGTTTAATCGAAGATTTTATAGAAGGTTTAGTACTAATATCACTTAATAATTTATAATCATTAAAATCTTGTAATATTAAAGGAATTTTGTTAGGTGTATAATTTAAAGCTCCTGGTTGTGATTTTTTAATATATTCAGCTAAATCTGGATGGGATTGTTGAAAATGTTCATATAATTTATTCATATTTGGATAAATTAGGTTAAAAGCTTTAGTACGATATTTATCCGCAGATTGTTCACTTCTAACACAATATTCTGGAAAACATATAGGACATTTATATAAATCGGTTTTTATATCATGTGACGATTTTGTCATATGAAATTCGAATTGTGAAAGTGGAACATTTGTCATACAAATGGGACAAAGATATGTTTCTGTTTCTGGAGTACAATATTGTGGAAATCCTCCTTTAATACTCGTTCTTGCATATCTCTTTTTTGCATATATCTTTCTTGTATATCTCTTTTTTGTATGTCTCTTTCTTGTATGTCTCTTCCTTGTATATCTTTTTTTTGTTTTTTTATTCATATATATTTTATGAATAAAAAAATTAATAAATTATAAATTATAAATCATCATCTATTCAGTTAAATATCTTGGTGCTACGTTCATTGTTATTAATTCTTGTGTTAATAATTTACAAGCATAAGGAATTTCTACATATGCAAAATCAGTTCTATTATCACATGTTCTACAATGATGTATATGTGTTTTATTATTATATGCAGCAATCATACCACATTTTTTACAAACATGCACTTGATATTTATCTGATGCATCATACATTCTTCCACGTGTAAATCTTGAAGCTCCATGTGAAATCATTGCATCACGTTCCATTTCACCAAAACGTAGACCTCCATCACGACTACGACCTTCTGCTGGTTGTCTTGTTAAATTGACCATTCTTCCAGTAGCACGACTATGTTGTTTATCATTAACCATGTGCTTGAGACGCTGATAAAATACTGGACCCATAAATACACTACATTCTACTTGTTCTCCAGTCAAACCACTATATAATAATTCATTACCATGTGCTTCATATCCTAAATCTAATAACTGTTTTGAAATATTATTTATATCTAAATTACCAAAACTAGTTCCATCGCCAAATAATCCTAATTGTACTAATACTTTACCTAAAAGTGTCTCTTTTAATTGTCCAATTGTCATACGAGATGGAATTGCATGTGGGTTAATTATAATATCTGGTCTTACTCCATCTTTATTAAATGGCATATCAGCTTCAGGAATAATATTTCCAACAGTTCCCTTTTGACCGTGTCTAGAACAAAATTTATCGCCGATTACAGGTTTTCTTAAGGCACGAATTTTAACTTTAGCGAAACTATATCCATCTTCATTTTTATCAATATAATTTTTATCAATATAACTTTCTTCAACTGTCTTATAAGAAATACTTTGATCTTCAAATTTAACAACTTTAGTTGGATCATTACGATTTTCTTTAATTGGTGTTACTTTACCAATGATAATATCACGATTTTCAATTAAAGTATTTTCAGGAACTACACCTTTATGTGTTAATTTACTATAATTCGCAATTTGCATACCCTTAGTTTTAGTTGCATCTGGCTTTTCTCTACGTTCTTCATCACCATTAATCTTCTGTTTGTCTTCATCTTTCTCAGTATGATAAATGGTTATTTGAAATAATCCTCTATCAATTGAACCTTTATTAATTAATACTGAATCTTCCTGATTATAACCTGTATGTGTCATAATTGCAACATTAATATTACATCCAGCAGGAATTTCATTGATTTTAATCATATTCATAATACGAGTATCTACTAATGGTCTAGTTGGATATGACATAACATATGCAGTTTTATCCATTCGGTCATGATGATTAGTAGCATAAATACCCATAGCCTGTTTTTGTTGTGCTGATTGATATGTATTTCTAGGGGATTGATTATGGTCCGGGAAAGGAATACATGATGCAACAACCCCAAATATAGTTGAGGGATGAATTTCACAATGAGTATATTTATAAATAGTATGTCCTTGGGAATTATCTATTAAATCATTTGGATGAGTTGCAATTAAACTGTAACTTTGTTCCTCTGGATCAATATATTCCATAACTGATTCAGGTAATTTACAATTTGTAAATAAATCATCCCACGAAATATTTCCATTACGAATATCTTTTATGTTATCATTTGTTAATATTAATTTATTATCTTTTACTCGTAATACTGGTCTGGTAACACGTCCACCATCATTACAAATACGAATTTCATTTAATCTATAATCAAATACAATAGAAGCATAAATATTTATTATACCCTTATGTTTCATATCTTTTAATAATTTATACAATTCAATTGGTTCATTCGAAATTCCAATCCAAGAACCATTTATTAATACTTTTGTTTTCTTATACATATCATTTGGTTTTAAATTAGAAACTTCAATTATATGTGGTATAACATATTCATATAAAGATGTACTATTTGAACTAATTGTAATATGACACATATAACTTAGATTTTTTACAACACCAACAGACTGACCTTCTGGTGTTTCAACCGGGCAAATAAAGCCCCATGTTGTATTATGCAGTTTACGTGGAGGTACTAATTTTCCACTTTTATCAATTGGAGTTGAAATACGTCTTAAATGACTTAATGATGAAATATAGGTAAGACGATTAAGTACTTGTGCTACACCAACTTTCGTAGAATTTGAATTTTTGGAGCCAAAATCACCAGTAGAAAGTGAACGCTTAAATCCACCTTCAATTGTGTTTACTTTAATAATTTTATAAATGTTAGTCAAGTTAATAATATTCATATAATCTTCTGTTGAACGCCAACTTCCAGTATTAATTTCTTTTATAATTTGTTTTTCCATATCTTTAACCAATTTATTGAAATGATTACGGAATAAGTTATTTAATGAAGCGCCTGCTAAGTCAACACGTTTATTTAAATATGAATCTCTATCATCACCTTCAACTACTTCATTGAAGGCTAATAATAATTTATGTATCATATATCCTAAGAAGCATATTTTTTGTTGTAAACTATTACAATGTGGGAATAAATCATTATGCAATATATCTAATGTAAATTCATACTTCTTTTTTACACCAGTTTCTTTATCCATATTAATAGGTGTATACATTGCATAACTAGTTAAATATTTGATACATTCTTCTTTTGTAGTATATTCGTTTGCTTCAATAATAGAAGCATGTAAATCATTTAATAAGTTTTTATTTGAAGGTAAATCTAATAAGATGCGTTCACAAATTTCTTTATCAGAAATTACTCCTAATGCACGAAATACTATGAAAATTGGAACTGGTTGTTTTAAACGAGGAATTTGAATATGAATTGGATTACCATGTCCATTATTTTTTGTAGAGATCATAACATTAATTTGTTTTGGTGAAATACACTTAAAATCTGGAATAGATTTAATTTCAGCCATCCATGAATATTTTGTGTTATTTTTTCCGACATAGAAACAATATACTTTATTTTCAGCTGCACGTTCCTGACCAAGAACCGTTTTTTCAGAACCATTAATAATAAAATATCCTCCAGCATCATATTTACATTCACCTGTATGTATATTTTCAACGTGTTTATACTGATTTAAAACACAAATATTTGATTTTAACATAATAGGTAATTTACCAATATGTATTTTTGAAAGGACTTTGTTATAAATGTTCACATTTTCAAGATGTTCACCATTTCGGACAATGTATTTAATATTAATATCAACTGTCATTGCAGATGAATATACAAAATTACGTAATCGCGCTTCTTGTGGAAACATAATTTTAACGGCACCATTAATTTCATGAATTTGTGGTCTATAAATATTGAAATTCTCAAATGTCACTATGATTTCTAATGAATATTTTCCAGATTTAGCATCATAGTCATTTTCAGAAACAATATGAACCGGATTAAACATTTCAATTGTCCTCATAATTTGGTGATTAACAAAATGATTATATGATTCTAATTGATGTCTAACTAAACGCTCAAGATGTTGATCTTGAAAATATAATCCAATGATATCCCAAGGAGTTTGGATATAATTGTCATCAAATATGTTCGACATAGTTTTTTCCTTATTTTCTATTGACATGCTCTTAGTGCTATTTTATATATCAATTTTTTTCTAAATAGTTATCATAATATATTATTGGTAAGTATTTATATTAAAAAAACTTAAACATAATAATATAATAAAAATATGTTTAAAAAACCATACGATATTCACAAATATAACAATTTTTTGAAAAGTTTAGATAATACTTGTATAAATGCAAATACAAATGCAAATACAAATACAAATATAAATACTGATGAAATTTCATTAGAAGACATTGTGAAAAATAATGATGAACAATTCAAATCAACTATGAATATTAAATCTTATGGTACTTCTTTAAAAAAAAGAAAATATCAAGATATAAGTGATAAAAATAATATAAAAGAATTAAAAAATAAAGAATTAATTATAATTGAAGAATCTGTATCAAATTTAGATGATTTAATTACATTAATTAATAAATATCCATATGATTCAACAAAAGATTATAATATTAATTTAAAATCTCTACATAAAATTAAGTCTGATTTAATTGAACTAAATTCTATGATTGGATTAAAAACTTTGAAAGATAATATTGTTGACCAAATTTTATATTATATTCAAAATCTAAAAGAAAATGATTATATGCATACAGTTCTATATGGACCTCCTGGAACTGGTAAAACTGAAGTAGCTAAAATTATGGGCAAGATTTTTTCTAATATTGGTATACTATCTAAAGGTACATTTACTAAAGTAACTAGACCAGATTTAATAGCTGGATACTTAGGTCAAACTGCATTAAAAACAAAAGAAGTAATTAAATCTGCATTAGGAGGTGTATTATTTATAGATGAAGCATATTCATTAGGGAATGAAGAAAAGAGAGATAGTTTTTCTAAAGAATGTATTGATACTTTATGTGAAGGTGCTAGTGATAATAAAGGTGATTTAATGATTATATTAGCTGGATATGAAAATGAACTAAATGATTGTTTCTTTTCTTATAATCAAGGATTAAATTCTAGATTTACATGGAGATTTAAAACAGATGATTATACTTCAAAGGATTTATATGAAATATTTATGAAAAAAGTAAATGACGCAAATTGGATGTTAGATGAAACACATGTAACAGTAAAATGGTTTGAAAAAAATAAAGATTATTTTACTTATTTTGGTAGAGATATGGAAATTCTATTTTCAAAAGTAAAAATAGCTCATAGTAAACGTATATTTTGTAAAAATAATGAAGTTAAAAAGAAAATTCTTGAAATTGATATGGAAACTGGATTGAAATCATTTTTAAATAATGATGATGTAAAAAAACGAAAAGATAAAAAAGAGATGACTAAAATGTTGAGTTCATTATATATTTAATATGAATTTTTACATTTTTTACAATTTTTACGAATTATGTTAAAGTTTATAATTTTATTTGTATAATATTATAAACTATGAGCAACAATAATGTAAAAAAAACAATACAAATAAACCCAGAATTATTTAGGGTAAGTGGTTCAAAAACACGTAAAAATAGAGCCAGTGCTAAGGAAATTCCAAAACCAATTATTCCACCAAGTACATTAAGAAATAAGTTGTTAAATAGAATTAAAGAACATAAAAATAATCAAATACAAGAAAAAACAACACCTTCGTTAAAAGTAAATACTGAAGTATTAAGTAAAAACACTGAAGAACCAAAAATGAATGAAGATGAATTTGATACTGCGATTAATTATTTAACAGATTTAGCACGAAAACAAAAGAAAAATGCAGAAAAACAAAATTATGACAAAAAGAAAAAAGAAGAAATACATAATCGTACCATTAAAAACTATGATGAAACGCCTTCAATGATAGATATACAACTTGACCTTCCTCCAGAATTGCAAGAACCAACACAAATACCTTCATCTAATTTTACTCCAGTTAAAGGTTCACAACCAGAACTTCATTTAAATTATAAGATTGATGAAGAAGTTCCATATGGTTGTTTAAAAACTGGCGTAAAACCATCTTTTAAAAAATGGAGTCAACTAACACGTAAGAACTATGATGATATTGATGAAATTATTCGTAGGAATACTGATGCAAATAAACATATCCCTTCTACAACTATAGCTGCTGCTACTATAAATGAACCTAAAGTTTCAAAACCAACTATAGAACCTTCTGTTGATATAAAGACCGAAAAATTAAAACTTTTAAAAAAAAAATTAAGTGATTTGGAAAAAGGTGTTTTAAATGACGAACCTGTTGTTGAAGAAATTGTTATACCTAAAGTTATTATTAATTCAAATAATAGTAATAATGCTGATATCGATACTTCTATAAAAATAAATGATTTATCTAAAAAAATCTCAAAAAAACTAACAAAAAGGAAATTCACATTAGGAAAATCAAAAATACATCGTAAAGTTGGTGTGTTAATTAAAGACAATAAAACTCGTAAGAAAATTATTGAAGCACAAAAAGAACTTAAACGTACTTCTATGCCTGATATTAAAAAATATTTAAAACATCATGGATTAATTAAAGTAGGAACAACTGCACCTAACGATGTCTTAAGAAAAATGTATGAATCCTCTATATTAGCTGGAGATATAACTAACACAAATAAAGAAACACTTATACACAATTTTGTAAATGACACATCATAAATAACCTTTGGTAAAAAATTTGGTATAAACCTTTGGTAAAACCTTTGGTAAAAAATTATAACCTTTGGTAAAAATTTTCTTCTTATTATATTGTAAATGGAAACCACACAAAATAAAATACCCGAAAAAAATCTAATGTTTTTAAATGAATTAAGTAATTATCTAGATACCAAATTTATTTATTATGGTAGTGTACAAAGATCAGACTACTTACCTCAAAAAAGTGATATTGATATTGCAATTTTTACTCATAATGAATACAGCATAATGTCTAAGATGAAAACTTATCTACATATAACTGGACGTAATTTTAAAAAATTTGTATGGAAACTGCATGATAAACATAGAACCATTGTATATGGATACAAAATTAAATATAATAATCCTGAAAAAGATATAATCGTTGAATTTACTATTTATAATGAAAAATTTAAACAAGATTTAATTGAAGAATATAAAAAGAAAATAGTCTTACCATTTTACTCTTCTATTATGTTATATATTATTAAAATATTATTTTATAAATTACATTTTATTTCAGGTAAATGGTATTCATATTTAAAACGTAAAATATTATCACTAAGCGTTGGAACTCCGGATGATGAATTTCTGATTTTACCTGAACCTATTTAAAAGTATATATTAATATTATATTAAAAGGATATTGTTAGTTTATATAGATAACAATGTCATTTATTAATGATTATTTTATAAAAATCGAAAAATATACTGAAGATTATGGATTAAAAACTATTTTACTTGCACAGGTTGGTGCTTTCTTTGAAGTATATGGATTACGTGATGATAATAAACATATTATTAGTAATTATATGAATGATTTTTCTTCTATTTGCGATTTAAATATTGTAGATAAGAAATCGTGTTCTGGTTCTAAAAATGTGAAAGTAAAAGGGCTTGATGTTGTTATGGCTGGATTCAAAACCCAGTTTCTTGATAAATTTATTAAAAAAATGCAAGATGCCGGATATACTTCAGTTGTGTTAGTTCAAGATGAACAAGCTCCGAACACTACTAGAAGTCTATTAGGCATCTATTCACCTGGTACATTTTTTACACCTGAGTCTGATACTATAACCAATAATACTACATGCATTTGGATTGAACTATTATCAAATTCTTTATTGAAAAGTTCTAAACCTACTATTTACATTGGTGTTTCCAATATTGATATTTATACTGGTAAAACATCAATGTTCGAGTTTGAAGAAACTTATGCTGATAATCCTACTACGTTTGATGAACTTGAACGTTTTATATCAATTTATAATCCAAGTGAATGTATTTTTGTATATGATAATTCAACTATTTCTAGACAACAAATTGATAATATTATAAAATATATAAATTTACGATGTAATGCAATTCATTATATTGATTCAACAAAAAAACAACGTGTTGCAAACTGTCAAAAACAAACTTATCAAAAAGAACTATTGGAAAAATTTTATACAATTCACGATTTTTCATCTTTTATTCAAGATTATAATCAACATCCAATTTCTACACAATCTTTTTGCTTTTTGTTAGATTTCATATATCAACATAACCCTAATTTAGTAAATAAAATATCTGAACCTATCTTTGAAAACTTTGGAGATAGGCTCATATTAGCTACACATTCATTAAAACAGTTAAATATTGTAGATGACTATAATTATAAGGGTAAATATTCTTCTGTTAGTAGAATGTTAAATGAATGTGTATCTTCTATGGGAAAACGTAAATTCCATTATAATTTTTTAAATCCAACTACAAATGTTAGTTATTTGCAATCTGAATATGACATAACTTCCCATTTATTAAAAGATACTAATAAATTTAAACATATACGACTTCTCATATCTAACATTAAAGATATTTCCAAATTTAATCGTTCGATTATTCTAAATAAAATTTCTCCAAAGATGATATATCAATTATATAATAATTTACTAATAATTTGTGATTTATATAATTATGTAATTGGAGATTCAGTGTTAGTTACTTATATGAAAAACTGTATCCCTGACTTTGATTTTATTCTTGAATATACTAACAATATTATAAAGTTTTTAGAAAAAACTTTTCATATTCACATGTGTTGTAATTCAGATGTATTTGAAACTATGTTTATTCAAAATGGTGTAAATATAGAACTTGATAATAGATATAAAGAATATATTGTTTCGTCGGATACACTTGATGTTATCCGTATTTATTTTAATGATCTTCTTGCTTCCAATGAAAAAAAACCTAAGAAGCCTAAGGCCAAAACTAACAATAAAAAAAATAAAGTATTTAAAGAATTTGTTTATGTTAATGATTCAGATGAAGAAGAAATAGTAGAAGAAGCACTTGAAGATGCAGTAGAAGAAGAAAAACAATATGTACGTACATATGAAACTGAAAAAAATAATATTAGTCTTATTGCGACAGAAACTCGTTGCAAGAAAATAAAAGAATTATTACCTGAAAAAGAATCTACTATTGTATTAGAATATGATTCCAAATATACTAACAATATTGAATTTTTCAATCTTCTTATAGGAAAACATGTGATTGAATTTCATAAACAATCTTCAAGTAATACTTCTATTTCTAGTAACCAAATTAATAATATTTGTCGTACTTTGACAAATTCTAAATTATCTGTTAAAGAAATTGTATATAAAACTTATCAACAACTTGTTAGTTCAATGGAAATGTTTTATCAGCAATTAGAAAGCATCTCTGAATTTATTACTTATCTTGATCTAATTCAATGTAAAGCATTTATCGCAAATAAATATAACTATTGTAAACCTATAATTGATAATAATGCAACCAAAGCTTTTATTAATGTTCAATCGATTCGACATTGTTTAATTGAAAATATACAACAATCGGAATTATATGTATCAAATGATATTCAATTAGGAAGCGAAGATAAAAGCGAATCTAAAAGCGAAACGACAAATAAAAGTGCTGATGGAATATTATTATATGGTACAAATGCAGTAGGTAAAACTAGTTTTATTCGTTCTATTGGTGTTTCTATTATTATGGCACAATCAGGACTATATGTACCAGCATCTTCATTTATTTTTAAACCATATAAATACATATTTACACGTATTTTAGGCAATGATAACCTATTTGAAGGACTTTCTACATTTGCAGTTGAAATGTCCGAATTACGTACTATTCTTCGTTTATCTAATTCTGACAGTCTAGTGTTAGGTGATGAATTATGCTCTGGTACTGAAAGTACTTCCGCTGTAAGTATTTTTGTTGCAGGTATCCAATCACTTGCTTTAAAACGTAGTTCCTTCATATTTGCTACACACTTACACGAAATTGTTGATTTTGATGAAATTTCATCATTGAATAATGTAAGTATGAAACATATGGAAGTTAAATATGATAAAGAAAGAGATATACTAATATATGATAGGAAATTAAAGGATGGCCCGGGAAATAGTATGTATGGTCTTGAAGTTTGTAAGTCACTTGGATTACCATTTGATTTCTTAGAAACTGCAAATAATATTCGTATGAAATATCATCCTGAATCAAGTAGTATTTTAGATAAGAAACAAAGTAAATATAATGCAAAAAATGTAAAAGTCATGTGTGAAAATTGTGGAATAAAAATTGCAAAAGAAACACATCATTTAGTTCCACAACAAGATGCAAATGAAGAAGGTAAGATAGAAACAAATGGTTTGGTATTTCATAAAAATCACCAAGCCAATCTATTAAATTTATGCGAAGAATGTCATGATAAATTTCATTCAACCACAAAAAAACATAAGAAAGTAAAAACTACTAAAGGTACTATTATTAAAGAAGTTTAAAGGTTTTACCAAAGGTTATACCAAAGGTTTTACCAAAGGTTATACCAAAGGTTATACCAATAATATATTTTAACGGTGTTTACGTGATTTAACTGCAATTGCACCAAACGCATTCTTTATTGTTTTATTTACTTTAGGAATAGCAGATGCAGCTACATTAGAAACCTTAGCACCAACTTTTTCTAAACCAAACTTAACCTTAGCCATAATTTTATTGGTAGGCTTTAACATCTTCTTTCCCACTTTCATTGTTTTACCCATATTCATAAAAGTAACTCTTTTAGTTCCTCTTCTTTTAGTTCTAGTCCTACGATGACGGCGAGCCATTATAATTTATATAAATATATTATTATTTATTCTAAATATTTATATATGAATCAAATTTTTGATTTTTTACGCAATAATTTTCAACAAATTTTATTAATATGTCTAATTATTTTTACTATTATTATCATCATGAACGGTCATAATTATAAAATTGGGCCCAGATATTATTCCTTAATTGAAGAAAAAGAAATTACGGCCCAATATGAACATTAGTGTTTCCGAATGCTAATATTTGCGTCCTGAGCTAAAAGTTTTACAAACTCATCATTTTTATAGTCTTCATTATAAATAATTTCCTTAATACCACATGCCGCAATTGTACGAAAACAATTTAAACAAGGATAATGTGTGATATATATTTTGGACCCGGGTTGAATTGTAACACCACGTTTAGCACAATCAGTAATAGCATTTATTTCACTATGAATTATCGACTGTTCATGATTATTATTTATACGACTTATATGAGGAGCTCCTGATATATATCCATTATATCCCATTGATATCACACGATTATCATATGCAATGATAGAACCGACATTTAAACGTTGACATGGAGAACGTTTTGAAGCTAATTTAGCAATTTCCATAAAGTAATCATCCCATCCAATACGTCTTTCATTTTGTAATTCCATAATAAATATATAATATTTTCATTATGTATTTATTTATTTTCAATTTTTTAGATTTAGACCTTTTATATTTAGACCTTTTACATTTAGAACCAAATAATTACTGTTCCTGAACCACCGTTAGAACCGTTATTTCCACCATTTCCACCAGCACCTCCACCACCGGTATTAGCAAATCCGCTAAGAGATGATGGAGAAACTGCTGGTAATAAATTAGCAGGATAATTATATGTTGCTCCAGTATTTACACCAGAACCATTACCACCGCCTCCTCCTCCACCTAGGCCACCTAACGAACTTTCAAGTTGTCCACTATAAGATCCTCCACCTCCACCTCCACTAAAATAATAGGTGGTTGATGCTATTGAATAAGATGAACCATTTGCACCATTTGTTGCATTTTGTGGATTTGAACCAGAACCATTTCCACCATTCCCTCCACTTCCACCTCCACTTGAACCGTTAGCACCGCTACCAGAACCACCTCCAGCACCACCTCCTCCACCTAAGCCACCAGAACCTCCATTTGCACTATATGTATCAAATGAAGTTGTACCACCAGAACTTCCATTTGTAGGTGTTGTAGTACCACCTGCTCCACCTTGTCCAATTGTTATATTATATGTTGTCCCCGAGCCGAGATTTAGTGTTTGGTAATTAATGCAACCACCTGCTCCACCACCAGCGGCATAAGCGAATATGCCACTACCACCACCTCCACCTCCACCTCCGACAATTAGTATATTTGCATTAATACCTTTATTAAATGTTATACTACCAGATGAAGTAAACATAATAACAGTATATCCATTAAAACTTGTATATGTAAATCCAGAACCGCTAAAAGATTGAAACCAAATAATAACTGTTCCCGAACCACCCGTCGAACCTTGAGTATTTCCAGTATTTTTTCCATTTGCACCGGACCCTCCGCCTCCAGTATTAGGAAATCCACTATTAGATGGCGGAGAAACTGGTAAAATTAAATTTGCAGGATAATAGTATGTAGTTCCTTTATTTGCACCGTAGCCACCACCACCGCCACCTAGGCCACCGTATGAACCTTGTGTTTGTCCATTATAATAGCCGCCATTTCCACCACCTCCAAAATAATATGTAGTTGAACCTATTAAATAAGATGAACCATCTGAACCATTTGTAGATGGAGTACCTGGAGTACCATATAATCCACCATGTCCACCAGTACCTCCTCCATTTAAACCAGTAGCTCCAATACCGGTAGATGAATTATTTCTGAATTGACCACCCAAACCTCCAGATGCACTATACGTATCGAATGTAGTTGTACCACCTTGACTTCCATTATTAGCTCCAGTGTTGGCTCCACCTGTTCCACCTTGTCCAATTGTTATATTATATGTTGTTCCCGATACGAGATTTAGTGTTTGGTAATTAATACAACCACCTGCACCAGCTCCTCCGCCAGATTGAATAGTTGTTGAACCTCCTCCTCCACCACCTCCAACAATTAATATATTTGCATTATTAATGTTTTGACTAAAAGTAATATTTCCTGATGAAGTAAACATAATAACATCATAACCACCGTATAGATATAAATAAGTAGCTACAAATCCAGAACCTACATATGGCACAATTGGTCCGAGATATTGAAACAAATATAATGCTCCTGATTGACCAACAGAACCTCCATTACCATAATCTCCACTTGAATTTGTGTCACTATCACCTCCATAACCACCTTGCCCATAATATGTATAATATTGTATAACTGGAGCTCCTGCACTACCACTTCCATTTTGTGTACCAGTTGGTCCAGCTTGACTTATAACTGCTTCATTAATAATATATTCATTATTAATAGTATATGTAATTGTAGGAGTTGGATTTGATGTTGATGCGGAAGGAATTGTATACGTTGTATTATAATTCCCATTAAATCCTCCAATTCCTCCCATAGTTCTTAATGCTGTATCCGCATATTTTGGCATTCCATGTGATCCAGTATTTCCAGTATAAGAAAAAGAGAATGATCCTGATGTTGAACCTCCTGGACCTCCTGGACCTACATTACTAGTCGTTGCAGCACCACCTCCTCCTCCTCCTCGTGCTAAATAAGTGACACCATTTACAGTTAAAGTTGTTCCAGTTCCTCCTATTCCAGCGTTTCCGCCACCGTTTCCAGTAAGTTTGGCTCCGCCTCCTCCAGCTGTACCAATTGTATAATTATATGTCATTGGTTGACCTAGATTTGGATTAGGAATGTATACGGCACCACATCCGCCACCACCTCCACCTCCACCAGGTAGTCCATAACCATTACTAGTTGCAGAAGAACCTCCGCCACCACCTCCACCTCCGATTAATACAGCATATATACCTGTACATAAATTAGAAGTGGTTTGTGTTACATTTGTTCCAGATGTATATAAAGTATAAATGGGACTACATAGTGTAGAAATATCAGCACCATTTATATTATAATTAGTTTGACCTCCATAACTATAAGGATAAGAAGGTTGATTTTTTACTCCAAATGGTTGTAAAAAATAATTTCCAGTTAATCCTGGGTAATAATTTATGTATGTATTATAATTTGACCCAGTTGGACCTGATGTTGGTTGATATGTTTGGGGCAATGATATACTATTATTATATATATAAGGCATAACTCCTGTGTAAATTCCTCCTCCAGAAATACATGTTGCTAATTTTGTACCAGATGAGTTTAAACAAATTGATTGCCAATTAGCAGATGGTACATTTACTTGTGTCCATGATGAACCATAATTAGAACTTATACGAATTCCTCCACCATAAACACAAGCAGCTAGATATTGTCCAGTTGAATTTGAGCAAATTGATTGCCAATTAATTGATGGCACAGATATTTTTGTCCAAGATGAACCATAATTAGAACTTGTATAAATCTCTCCACCATAAACACAAGCAGCTAGATATTGTCCAGTTGAATCTGAACAAACGGACGTCCATTCTGCGATAGGTGCAGATGTCTTGGTCCATGTTGAACCATAATTAGTACTTGTATAAATTTCACCAAGGCTAACACATGCGGCTAGGTATTGACCAGTTGAATCTGAGCAAATTGAATTCCATAAGGATACTGATGCAGATGTTTTTGTCCAAGTTGAACCATAATTAGAACTTGTATAAATCTCTCCACCTGAAATACCAACAGCTAGATATTGTCCGGTTGAATTTGAACAAATTGTTATCCAATCTAATGCTGATGCAGATGTTTTGGTCCAAGTTGAACCATAGTTAGAACTTGTATAAATACCTCCATTATAACATGCAGCTAGATATTGTCCAGTTGAATCAGAGCAAATTGAATTCCAGTATGCGGCTGGTGTAGGTGTTCCTGTCCAAGTTGAACCACCATTAGAACTTGTATAAACTACTGTACCATTAACACATGCAGCTAAATACTGACCAGTTGAATCTGAACAAATTGAATTCCATGATTTAGATTGTGCAGATGTTTGTGTTAATACATAAGTACTCATACAATATTAAAACATCTTAATTTATTAAAAACATCTTAATTTTATTAAAAAAATTGAAATAATTATTAATTATAACAATATAAACATAACTATATAATATAGAAGAATGTTAGTTCCTATAAAGTGTTTTACATGTGGTACTGTTCTTGCAAATAAGTATCGTTATTATTGTGAAGAAGTTCGTAAGAGAAAATTAGCAAAGGATTTACATACGGATCGAGTTATTTATATGACCAAAGATTACAAAGAAAAAACTCCTGAAGGTGAAGTATTAGATGAATTAGGTTTAAATAGATATTGTTGTCGTAGACATATGCTTACTCATGTTGATGTCGAATAAATAATTTCTTATGATTATATATAAAATGCCGCGTAAAAGTAAAAGAAGGATTAGAAGTAGTAAAAGGAGAATTTGGAACATGAAGGGATGTTCTAGAAAAAAACATAATTCTTTTTCTTTAGCACAAAGTTGTCCTAAATGTGGACCTAATTGTCGTTGTGGACCAGTTTGTAATTGTCATCATAAATGTCCTGGTAATTGTTATTTAAATCGTTCTATTCATGGTAAGACTCTTAAGAAACATTTTAAGGGAGGGTCTTGTCAACAACATGTTTCGTCATGTGGTTCTTCTGGTTGTCCTATTGCACCTTATCCTATTAAAGGTGGAAGTAAACTTAGTGGATGTCGTAAACTTAGTGGATGTCGTAAACTTAGTGGATGTCGTAAACTTAGAGGTGGTTGTAATTGTGTAATGGGTGGAAGTAGTTGTCTTAAAGGAGGTTGCAATTGTCTTAAAGGAGGTGCTGCATCTTTACCACCGGTTCCTTCACCATTAGTAGGAGCACCATGGACATCAAAGATATCTTCATGGCCAGGAGTTTCAGGTCCACATGAAGGCAATTATTATACAGATAATTTATATAAAAATGATGTTGTTACACAAATGAAATTATATTCTGGTGGAAAAAAAAGAGGTGGAGGATTAGTCCCTCAAGATTTAACTAATTTAGGTAGAGATTTAAATTATAATTTAACTTCAGCTTATAATGCATTAAACGGAATTGAACGTCCTGTAAATCCAGCCCCATACAAAGACCAGCTCGTATCTAAAAATTACTAATCACAATTAGTAGAATATATAACTTAAAAAATAGTAATAATAAAAGATAATTATATATTTATTTTTATTTTTAGTAAATATATATTTTTATATAAATAGAATATATAAATGGCTTTCCCTAAAAAATTAGGTCAACTTTGTATGCCTTCGTTAGTATATTTTATCATTTCTATGGTTGGAATGGCAATAGCAATAATGCAGAATTTAGGAAATAATGGAAGATATACTCTTGGTTCATTTTCTTGTAATGTTCCTAGTACAATGTTAGTTTTCATCGTAAAACTGATGTATATCTTATTCTGGACTTGGGTATTAAATCTTATTTGCAAGGATGGATATACTAATATTGCTTGGTTGTTAGTTTTGTTACCTTTTATTCTTCTTTTTGTTATTTTAGGTTTGGTGATGATTAATCAACATAAAGAGAAGAAACGACGTATGTAAAAATATTTTATATGAATTATATATAATGAAGAAATTAAATATGATTCTTTTCTTAGTTTTCATAATTGTATTTGGAATAGGATTAGGTATGTTATTTGGATTTAAAGAAGGATTTTCTGAAATGGCATCATATACTCCTGCGCCATTAAATATTAATACTAAATTTGGAAACTTGGGATATCCTGGTATTGGATATTTAGGTGTTGCTCAAAAGCCAAGATTATAATTTTGAAATAAGATATTATTTAATTATATAAAATAAAATAATATATTAAAGTAGATATGTCTAACAAAGTAAAAAATGGAATTTCTTATGAGATGAATGGATGGAAATATGTTTCTGTAAAAGGTTCTCCAAGAGAACGTGGTTATGCATATGGTTATTTAGTTGCGAACGAGATGAAACAAATCCAAGAAATGCTTAGATTCACTATTTATGAAGATACTGGTCGCGAATGGGACTTTTTTATTAAAGCTTGTAAGGAACATCTTACACCAACAATAATCAAAGAATTTAATGAATTCTATGAAGAAATGGAAGGATTTGCAGATGGATGTACTGAGGCAGGAACTAAGATAGATATAGATGAAGTTGTTGCTTGGAATAATTTTTTTACTATAGTTGATAGTTGGTATGGCACTTATAGTGAAGACGGCCAACCTGGTTCAGGGCACGGTAGAGAGGGTGGTGGACGTGATCGTTGTAGTGCATTTATTGCAACAGGAGATTATACTGAAGATGGTAAAATAGTATTAGCACATAATAATTTTTCAAATTTCATAGATGGTCAATATGCGAATGTCGTGTTAGATTTAAAACCGACCGAAGGAGCACGTATGCTTATACAAGGGTTTATAGGATGGATTTGGAGTGGAACGGATTTTTTCGTAACATCAAACGGAATTGTAGGAACAGAAACAACTATAGGAGGTTTTAATAAGTATGAAAATAATTATCCAATTTCATGTCGTATGCGTAAAGCAATGCAATATGGAAAAACTCTAGATGATTATGTAGAAATATTGTTAGATGGAAATTCCGGAGATTATGCAAATTCTTGGATGTTTGGAGATATAAATACAAATGAAATCATGGTATTAGAGTTAGGACTTAAGTATCATAATATTAAAAGGACAAAAAACGGTTGTTTCATAGGTTTTAATGCGCCATATGATCCTCGTATTCGTAACTTAGAGTGTTCCAATACAGGTTTCGATGATATCCGAAGACATCAAGGGGCACGGAGAGTAAGATTAGCAGACCTAATGGAGGAACATAAAGGTAAGTTAAATCTTGACATTGCTAAGAAAATTATAGCAGATCATTATGATGTATATTTAAATAAAGAAAATCCTTGTTCACGAACAATATGTTCTCATTATGAATTAGATGCACGAGAATACATGTCTGACCCAAGCAGACCCAAACCATTTCAACCGAGAGGTGCTTTAGATGGAAATGTATGTGACAGTACATTAGCAGAAAATATGAGTTTTGTCTTAAGATGGGGGTGTTCTTGTGGAACTCCATTTGACAAGAATAAATTTTGTGATGAACATAGAATATGGGATATACAAAGGCCCTATTTACATAATAGACCAGAACAACCATGGACAACTTTTACTATAACAGAAAAACATAGTAAGAATAGCAAGTCTAAGACAAAACGAACTAACAAAAGTATTTTAAAATCAAATTCAAATTCAAAAACACAAAAGCAAAAAATAGATGATACTAATTTTCAATAATACTTTTTATATATTATAAATTATAAAATATATAAAAAAATATGATTATTATATAATATGGTAGAACCAAATAACATTGTCTGGAATTTTATAGATAAGTATTTTAAAGATAATCCATATAATTTAGTTGCACATCATTTAGATTCTTATAATGATTTTTTTGAGAAGGGAATATTTCAAATATTTAAAGAAAATAACCCTCTAAGATATATCGACAAAGAAGAAGTTGATGAATCTGGTAGATCTCTTGGAGAACGTAATGAATGTTTGTTGTATATGGGTGGAAAAGATGGTACTAAGATTTATTATGGTAAACCTGTCATCTATGATGAACTTGATACTGGCAACTCTTATTCACATTATATGTATCCAAATCAAGCGCGATTAAGAAATATGACATATGGTATAACTATTCATTATGATATTGATATTGAATATATTTATTATAATGGCGATGAGCGTGTTGAAATTATGAAAACTCTAAGTGATGTGTATCTAGGACGTTTTCCAATTATGTTGCAATCAAATTTATGTATATTAAAAGGAATGACTACAGAAGCTAGATTCCATGCAGGTGAATGCAAAAATGATTATGGTGGATACTTTATTATTGATGGAAAAGAAAAATGTATTGTTTCTCAAGAGAAATTTGCAGATAATATGTTATATGTAAAAAAACATAAAAAAGATGAAATGTATAGTTTCTCATCTGAAGTGCGTTCTGTTTCTGAAGATGCATCAAAACCAATTCGTCATACTTCAGTTAGAATGGTTGCGCCAAACACACGTTATACAAATGGACAAATTGTTATAGATATCCCTAATGTTAAAAAACCAATTCCTTTATTTATTTTAATGAGAGCATTAGGATTAGATTCTGATAAACAAATAATCGAATATTGTTTGTTAGATTTAGAAGCTAGTTCTGACTATGTTGACTTATTTATTCCATCGGTTCATGATACAGATAAAATATTTACACAAACAACTGCAATTGAATTTATTAAAACTTTTACTAAAAGAAAAACTTTATCTGCTGTTTTAGATATTTTAACTAACTATTTTTTACCTCACATCGGTGATACTAATTTTTTGGATAAAGCTTATTATGTTGGATACATGGTAAACCGTCTATTAAAAGTATCTACTGGACAAGATGCGCCTACGGATCGTGATAATTTTAAATTTAAACGCATTGAAACAAGTGGTAATTTATTGTTCCAACTTTTTCGTGAATATTATTTAATTCAAAAACGTGAAATCATCTTGAAAATTGATATGGAACGATATTATCACAAAGCTGAATATGATGTTGATTTTACAGAATTAGTATTTAAAACTGCTAGAGATATATTTAAAGCAAGAACCGTAGAAGATGGGATTAGAAAGGGATTTAAAGGAAATTGGGGAGCAGATCCTCATACAAAACGTTTAGGTGTTGTTCAAGATTTAAATCGTTTATCTTGGTTTACTTTTATATCATTATTGCGTAAAGTAAATTTACCATTAGAAGCTAGCGCAAAAATAGTAGGACCACATTTACTTCATTCATCGCAATGGGGGTACATGGACCCAGATGATACTCCTGATGGTGGAAACATTGGTTTACATAAACATATGGCTATTAGTTGTGCTATTAGTAATGGATATTCATCTAACGATATGATCCGTTGGTTGCGTATAAATACAGAATTAAAACTACTTCAAGAATGTACTCCAAAAATGATTTATATTGGCACTAAAATTTTCGTAAATGGAAATTGGTTAGGAATTGTAAATGAACCAGAAGAAACAGTAATGAAAATTAAATTATATAGAAGAAATGGTATAATTCCTATTTATACAAGTGTTACTCATAATATTGAATCAAATACTATTTATATTTATACGGATGATGGACGTGTTACAAGACCTATTTTCTATAAAAACGAAAAAAATGATGTTAGTTATAATACACAATTATTAGAAAGTGCTACTAGTTTTAGTTGGAAACAATTAATTAGTGGATTTAAAGAAAAACAAGATGAACTATTTAATATCAAAGCTAATAAATTGTATTTTAACATACGAACTTTATATCCTGATATTAATAGCACTACAGAAGCTATTAATCAATTTATTGAATATAAAGGAGTTATTGATTATGTTGATCCTTCCGAAGAAGAAGATGCTCTTATTGCAACTGAAGTCAAACAATTAAAGATGAATCCTAATTATACTCATGTAGAAATTGATGGTTCATTTATTTTAGGTGTAATGGGCAATTGTATTATATTTCCTGAACATAATCCTTGTACTCGTGATACTTTTTCATGTGGACAAAGTCGTCAAGCAGTTTCATTATATAATTCTAATTATCAAATGCGTATTGATAAAATGGGTGTTGTATTACATTATGGACAAATTCCATTAGTAAAATCCCGTTATTTAGAATATATTAATAAAGAACAACAGCCTTATGGTGTCAATGCAGTTGTTGCCATTATGAGTCATACTGGTTATAATGTAGAAGATGCCATTTTAATTAATGAAGGTTCTATTCAACGTGGATTATTTAGAACCACATATTATTCTATGTATGAAGATTATGAAGAAAAAAATACACAAGGAGGCGTAACAGTCATTAATTTTTTTTCAGATATAGGAAGCAAACCAAATGTCCGAAAATTAAAAGATGGGTTCGATTATAGTCAACTTGATAAATATGGATTAATTAAAGAAAATACTCCTTTAGATGATAAGACGATTGTTATTGGAAAATTAATTACTACTAATGAAAATCCAGATATATTAATTGATGATTCTGTAAAACCTAAGAAAGGACAACTTGGTTATGTAGATAAATCTTTTATAACAGATGGAGAAGAAGGACGTCGTATTGCAAAAATTCGCATCCGTGAAGAACGTATACCTGGTATTGGTGACAAAATGGCTTCTCGCGCTGGACAAAAAGGAACCCTTGGTCTCATAATTCCAGAGGCAAATATGCCATTTACAAAGGACGGTATCCGTCCAGATTTAATTATTAATCCACATGCAATCCCATCTCGTATGACACTTGGTCAACTAATCGAGACTGTATTAGGAAAAGGTTGTGCAATGATGGGAGGATTTGGAGATTGTACTGCATTTGCGAATAAGGGTTCAAATTTAGAAGTATATGGTGAAATGTTACAAAATGCTGGTTATAATTCAACTGGCAATGAGATTTTATATAATGGCATGAATGGAGAACAAATCATAGCAAATATATTTATAGGACCAACATATTATATGCGTTTAAAACACATGGTTAAAGACAAAATTAATTATCGTGCTCGTGGTCCGAGAACAGCGTTAACAAGACAAACCGTACAAGGACGTGCAAACGACGGTGGTCTTCGTATTGGAGAAATGGAACGTGATGGTATTTTAGCACATGGATGTAGTGGGTTTTTGAATGAATCATATATGGTTCGAGGTGATGAATATCATATGGCTGTTTGTAATAAAACAGGAGCAATAGCAGTATATAATCCATCGCGTAATATATTTTTAAGTCCTTTTGCAGATGGACCATTAAAATTTACAGATGCTTTGGATGGTAGTAAAATATTAAATGTAATGAGTCAATATGGTCGTTCATTTAGTATAGTAAGAATTCCATATGCATTAAAATTATTAATACAAGAATTACAAGTTATGAATATACAGATGCGTATTATTACAGATGATAATGTAGATCAATTACTTAACTTAACATATCGTTCAGATAATTTAAATCGTTTATTAAATTCAAATGAGAAAGATATGCAAAAATTAATAGAAACATATAAACAGACAATAGCATCTATGAAACAGGAAACAGTAGTAACTACAAGAAAACGAACTGCAATTCCTATAGAAGAAGTAGAAATTGAAGGAGAAGGAGATGAAAATAATAAGTGTCCTCCTCCAGAAGGTCCTCCTCCTGGTTTTGAAGGAGAACCAGTAAACCAAATTACTTTAGAACCTTCGGAAATGTTACAACCTTCGGAAATGTTACAACCTTCAGCAACATTAGGACCTTCAGCAACATTAGGACCTTCGGTAATGTTAGAACCTTCGGCTAGCTCAGAAGAAATAATTCAATTAGGTGGAAGTATAACATCAAATCCATTCTTTCTACAATTACCAGCTGACAAACAAGGAGCAATTTTAAGGATGAGTCCAGAAACACAAGCATTAGTTATGAGTCAAATTGAAGCTAAATTAAAAGCATCTCAAGAAAAAAATGAGGTAAATGACGACTTAAATAATTATTTTAGTAAATTACCAAAAGAGCAAAAATTAAATCTTGTGAAAAAATCAATGCAATCTCAAATAGGAGATTTAAATCAATTGATAAAAGACCAAAAGGAAAAAACAGAACAAGAATTAGAACATTTAGAAAATGATGGATTTACTCCAGTTACAAAAGAATTAAAATTTGTCCCAACAACGTTATCGATAGAAAAAGATAAAGACAAAGATAAAGATGAATCAAAGGAAGGAAAATTGGAGAAACATGTAACTATATCAGAAACTCCAACAGATAGCAATGTAAAAAGTATTACGATATAAATACTAAATAAAATTATATTATTATTCAATAAATAATAATAAAATTGAAATTACTTTAAATCAATTATCTATAGTATAATATAGATATAGATATGGCAAGTAAAAACGCAAGCGACTTAATTTCTTCAATTTATATTGCTAGAAGGACTATATTAGAATTGTTAGAACATCAAGGATATTATACAGATGATTATAAGTTCTTCAGTATTTTAGAAGTACATAGTATGTTTCAAACAGATGAATTAGATATTTTAGTTGAAAAAGAAAATCAGAAGCTATATGTTAAATTTAATGTTACAAAGTCTTTACGAGATTCAAATTTAAGACAAATTATTGATGATTTATTTTATAATAGAGAAACAATAACGAAAAAAGATACTTTATATATTATTATAAAAGATGAAATAAATGATACTATTAATAATTTAGTAAAACAAATTTGGGAGGAAGATGGAATATTCATCATAGTACAAAGTTTAAAAAGATTGAAATTTAATGTTTTAGAACATTCATATGTTCCTCAACATCGTATTTTAAGTCCAGAAGAAGTGTTAGTAATTAAAGAAAAATATAATATTATGGATGATTCACAATTACCAGAAATATCTAGATTTGACCCGGTTTCAAAAGCTATTTGTATAAGACCAGGACAAATATGTGAAATTAAAAGACCTAGTAAAACTGCAATAGAAGCACCTTATTATAGAATATGTTTGTAAATATTTATTTTTCTTTTTATTTTTCTTTTCTTTTTCTTGTCATAATATAAATGTCATTATATCAGGAATATTATAATCAGATTCAAGATAATAATAATCAATTTAAGTCAGCTTTAAGTGATTTTAAAACTATTTATGTAAATTATTATAATAATCCAGATGCACCCGATAATCAAACCTTATTCAATAATTCTATCCAACAATTACAACAAATAAATAATAATAATCGTGATTTATTTGAAACAATAAAATCAGAAATAGATGCTAAGAATGATTCAATTACCGAAATGGATAAAGGGATTCAAACAATAAAAGAAGAAAATAATGAATTACGCAGTGCTTTTACAGATTTACAAGATACAAAATCCGCATCAGAATCACTAGTTAAAGATTATAAAAGTATGTATAATCAACAATTAGTAACTAATACACAAATGTTAATAGGAGTAATATTATTGGGATATGGTTGTTTTTCCGTATTTAAGAGGTAATAAATATAAATAATTTATATATATTTTATAAAGTATAATATTAAAAAGTATTTTAACAATATACATATATGTTTATTTATAAGAGAAGTTTAGTTGCACCAAAAATTCGTAGTTGCATTGAAAATGAAATTGCAACTAATTATCGTGATACAAAGAGATTAGTGATAACAAATATGTATGCAAAGAATATGACGTTTTTAATAGTTTATGGGGCAATTTGTTATTTTCTTGGGTATAAGACAATACAATATATAAAATAAAATATATAGTAATAATAGAATATGAGTAATGCGGATTCTATTATTAAATTAAAAGATTTAGAAGCGGAATATTCTATAACATTACAACAATATAATGAAGCGTATAGTACATATTTATCGGATGTAAAAAATTCCAATGCGGATTTTACTATTATTGAAGGCAAGTCTTATTGGGGTGAACGAGCATTAGATAATGTGATTACAGATGATCCAGATAAATGTGAATCTATGTGTGCAACTAATACAAATTGTACTGGTGCAACATTTAATCCAGTTAAAAAATATTGTTGGATGCGTTCAGGTACATCAGATTTAACACCCGGAAATCCAGATGAATCTGCAGTTGTTCCTGTATTGTTAGATGAACTTAATAGTGTAAAGGGTTTACATGAAAAATTAATGAGTTTACAAAAACAAATGTTAGAAGAAATAGAGAAAGTTAAACCTCAATCGTCGCAAATGTCTAAAGAATATGAAGATAAGAAAGAATACTTAAGACAACAATTTTATGAAATTGCTAAAGAACAAGAAAAGTTAAATCAAACTAAACAACATTTACTAACATATGGAGAAAAATATGATAGAAGTTATAATGTTGCAGAACAACAAAGTGCTTGGTTAAAGTTATGGGTTATATTAGTATGTGTATTAATAATTATAATCATAATGATACAATTTAATGAAGGTATGCCTAATTTTGAAATTTTATTTTGGTTTGTTATTATTATTATTATCATATTATTATCAGTATCACTAACATCTCCAGGAGGATTCTTTATTTGGTTTGCATTCATAGCATTTATATTTTTATTTAGAAGTGGTATATTGTAAGAAATAGAAATAAAAAATACTAATATAATATAAATAATGCAAAATGATACAAATAAAGAATTGTCAGAATTACATTCAAAATATAATTCTCTATTGGCAGAATATAATGCAATTCAATCATCAGTTCAATCTTATAAATCTACAGTAGGTACACGTTTAGATAAAAATAATCCATACTTAGGTACTAGTCGTAAATTACCAAATGTGAAATCTGGAAAAGACAATATTGTTCCCAATTTAACAGGTCTAGGTTACGGTGGTTATATTACAAAAATGGGAATGTTTAAGCCTTTCCCTGATTATCATACTTATACTTCATCTTTAGGACAAAATGGATGTCCAGCATCTTTAAGTGAAAATGTAATGGCTGACCAATATAGTTCTACATTAATTCAAGGTGAGAATATGAAAGTTGGACAAGCTTGTGGTAATGAAGGCTCCAATGTTTATGTATCTTCTTTAAATAATAGTCCATCTGCAATAGACGTTGGTTGTTATAATTCTAATGCTAATATGGTTCCACCTGATAATTTTAATACCCCAAAAACTTATGATGAATGTATGAATTATGCAGCTAATAATGGATACAAATATTTTGGTCTTGGTTCATTAATGGCAGATGGTACTGGACTATGTTATGTACAAAATACATTACCTACTGGTGAAAAATCAACGCAATGTAAATCCGGTTATAATGATAAGCAATATGGTGATAATACTTCAATGTTTATGTATTCGATTAAGAATCCAGGAAATACATCTTTATTAGGAAAATATGGTTTTGTAGATGCTAATTCAACTCTTCATGAATATCCAAATGATATGATTCAACAAACAAATGATTATACGCAGATATCTAATACAGATTCTAGAGGTAATAATTTAACTACAATGACAGCTGCATCGCCAGATGATTGTAAAACTAGTTGTAATTCAAATAGTAGTTGTGGTGGTTTTACATGGTGGCCTCAATCAAATACATGTTATTTAAAAAGTAAAGCATTTCCAGAAACATCGGTTAATAGTAATTCCACATTTTTTTCAAGAAATAAAAAAATTAATAACATGTGTAATGGGAGACCTTTAGAAGAGATTGATACAAATTTATGGCAAACATATGCAAAAGGAGACAATATGGATGCAAATGGGACACAATGTAATTTAACAATGGAGAATCCAGAGATAACTAATAAGTTAAAAACACTTCAACAACAAATGGATGAACTAACAATTCAAATTATTGAAAAATCGGCTGAAGTAAATCAAGATAATAATTTAAATGCTACATCTATAAACGACAATAATACAAATTTATTAAAAATGATAAAAGGAGTAAAGGAAAACTTTAAAACTATGGATGATATAAATAGTATGTTATCTGATTCAGATATATTGGTACTACAACAGAATTATTCATATATATTTTGGAGTATTTTTGCGGTTGGATTTATGATTTCAACATTATCGATAACTAACAGATAGACATAATTTATAAATAAAATAAAATATTATGATTATAATTATTTTACCGTAATATTTTATAATGGCTTACTATGATTCTATATTTAATAATAATTCTGAACTAGGAAATAAAGTTAGAATGCCTGTAAATGGTCATGATTTAGGCATAAATACTGTATCTAACAATGGTGGAACATCTAACAATGGTTCTATATCTAACAATGGTTCTACATCTAATAATGATGATTCAGATTTTAATTTAAGTAAATTAGTTGGTTCTGATTTAGTAGGAAATGCAGAGAACTATGATGGTTCTGTTGGAACAAGAGATTCTGGAAATTTAGATGCTGAAGGTAAAGTCCAACAAATATTAAATGAAATTACCCAATTACAACAATTAGAAAGAGACTTATATAAAGAATATGATGATGGCGTTTCTACACTAACATCTGAACAAAAACGTGCTATTATTGATAAGATTAATCAAATATCACAAATTCGTGTAACTATGTATCAAAATTTAAATAACTTATTTTTAAATTATCAACAAACACAATCATCATTAGGAACAAGTTTAGCAGATCAAGCTATTGCTATAAAAGTAATTGAAAATGATTTGAATGAACAAAAGAAGAAAATAGATACTATTAATGATGAGAAAAATAATAAATTAAGATTAGTTGAAATTAATACTTATTATGGTAAAACATATGAATCTCATTCAAATATCATGAAAATTATCGTTTATATGTGTATTCCTATTATTTTCTTTGGAATATTACTTCGTGGTGGAACTATTGCACCTGGAATTTATACTATTGTTGTTTCAATTGTATTAGTAATTGGATTATATAAGATAATCAAGAGTTTATTATATTTATCCAATAGAGATAATATGAATTATGATGAGTATAATTGGTATTTTAATAAGAATAATGCACCATCCATAGGAACTGTTCAACCTTCAGGTACTTCTTCCCCTTGGGATGTAAAACCAATAACTTGTATAGGTCAAAGTTGTTGTACAGAAGGAACTACATATGATTCAACTTTAAATAAATGTGTTTCTAATACATGCAACACAACCGAATCTATGACAAATATGTTGTTTAGTAACATTAAGGTGAAACCTTATAATGAAAAAAATGATGCATGTTATGGATTAGTGTAAAATAAATAAAATCTAAATACTTTATAAGAAGAAAATGTCTACTACAAATGATTCTAATAATATTGACTCACAATATCAACATATTAATGACCTATTAAATAAAGCTAATGATATGTTATCTTGTGATGCTACTTGTCAAAGAGAAAAAACATTAGCAGATTTAAAACAAAAATATTTAAATGCACAAACCAATGTAGAAAGTGCACCAACACAATTTTCACAAGCGAAGAAAAATTATTACCAAGTCTTATACGGTAATGATTATTCACTTGTTATGGAAAAAGAACTAACATCCCAAGCAAATTCTATAGCTGATGTATTACAACAAGCGTTTGAAGTTCAAACAAATAATTTACTAACATTTATTAATGTATATAAATCACAACTAACATCTTATAACTATGTTGATGATTTATATATGAAATATATGACATATAATAGTAAATATGATAAGAAAATAAAAGATACTGCAAATAGCATTCAAGTTAATAATCAAAAAACTTTTTATGAACAACAATCTTACGATAAACTTCGTTGGTGGTTCTATTTATATGCAGGTATATATACAACATTATTGTTATATTTTCTTGCATTAATGATTCTATTTCCATCAATTCATCTAACAAGACTAAAAACTTCTATAATTTTTGTTGCATTTATTATTTATCCATTTATTATTAATGGGTTAGTTAGGAGAATTACAACAATGTTTAACAGCATAGAAAATGTTGCTCCTAAAGATGTTTATCGTTAAATCCATATAAACTATTAAAAGAATTAATGGTTTATATGATTACAATAATATTTAAAAATCAATTTCAGCATCTTCATCATTATCAGTCTTAAACATAATATTTTTCCATTTGTTTCCACCTTGTTTAGGACCAAATTTCTTTGTAACTGCATCTATTACTTCTGTAATCTTCGGTTGTTTTCTATTTCCATAAATAGACTGAAACCATTCCTTAAAAACAATTGACAAGTCTGTTTGTCTAATACCTGGATTTGTTGGATCATCCGTTCTTACTAAATTATCACTAATAAACCCAGTAACAACATCTTGAGCTTGTCTATAACTTTTAGATGCTTCAGCTACTAACTCACAATCAATCACTTCACCTTCCGTGGTAAATGCTCTTGCTACCAACATACTTCCAAATGTAGTAGCCCAAGTAGGTAACTTATTCTTTAACGCTTTATCCTTAGGAAACAAATATTTGGTATCATCTGTAAATTGTTCACCAGGAACATAAAATTTAGACATGAAATCTACCTTCTTTACTCTTCTCCAAGTACCATCATCATTACTTCTAAACTCAGGTAAATTGTTAGTACAAACTATTAAACTAAACTGTGGTTCAAATATTTCACTATCACAAAACAAAGCACGAGCTTGAATTGGATCGCCACCAGTTAACTCTTTCATAATACCTTCATTGATAACAACTTCTTTACTAGGTTCTTGCATAGCTGCATAACGGACTCCTTTTAATTGTAATAGTTCAGGAGATACACCACCAATACTTCCACGTTTTTCGGTTACTAATGTGATTGGAACTACACCATAATATTCACCTTGACCTAATGTCTTTTCCATCAATTCAGTTAACATTGATTTACCATTACTTCCACTACCACAATAAATATTAAATACTTGTTCTTTCTTTATACCTATCAATGTTGATGCTAAATGATCCCACATATATCTATTTAATTCTTGAACTGGAAATAACTTTTCCATAAAATCGAGGATTTCTTCTTTTGCAATATTTTGTTCATCAGATAACTTATCTAATGGTACATATGGAATACCGGTACATTTTGTAATGTAATCTTGAGGATATCCATGTCTAAATGTTTTATTCTTGAAATCAACGACTCCATTTGTAAAACACATTAGATATTTATTAGAATCCATACTTTTGATAAATGCAGCATCATAAAAGATTGGCATTGCTTCACGAATTATATTATTTTTTCCTGTTGTAAATTTCAACTTATTATTTGATAATTCCGCTATTTTCTTTATTTTACGACTAATGTTATTCTTATGATCTACAACAGTTTCATCTTCTACTTCTGGTAGTGGCGATCCATTTGCAGATAATAATGGTCCTCCTGGGCTTTGTAATTCACCAATATATTGAGTCATCCTATCATTATATACTTTATACATGTCACGTGAAATTGCTAAACGCAATGTTTCACCTTTATCTTCTTCCCAACGATGATTCTTAAACACATACCATTTTTTATTGACTATACTTGCACATACATATTTATCTTTAAACATCTGATATAAAACCATTGCAAAATCGTAATCTGAACCACTTATTAAACTTTCTTCTACATAATAATCTACTGTACTTTTTTTTACCTTTTCATATTCTTCAAACGCATCTTGTTTAGCCCAATATAAGATTGAACGTTTCGTGACTCCATCAGGACGATGATTAAAATGACTTGTCCATTTATGATATAAATCTGGAATACTTGCATACTCAAAATCCTGTGCTTTACTTCGTAATTTGACCCAGCTCAAAAATAAACGTTCATCTGTATGTTTTAATGCAAATGCAACTAATCTATTTAAATAATGTGATCCTGGTTCATAATATTTTTCAGGTAAGATTTGTGTATATTCATGTACTTCTTTTAAATAATACTCATTTACAGTTAGGTTTGAAAATGTCTTACTAATTGCATCATCTAATTCTTCTTTACATGAAATACTTGATGGAGAATCCGATAAATCTTGAGGTTGTTCTAAATTAAGTTTTTTATGTTTACTATTTGAACGCTTTATCTTAGGTGAATTTATTTCATTCTTAATTTTATTATACTCATCCATAAAACTAGGATTTAATTCAAAATTAGGATTCTGTGTATATCTTGCACTTAACTTACGTATGTTTTCTTTGAATTTAAAATCTGATACCTTATGTATTTCATATTCAAATTCTTCGCCACTTTCATCAATCGATACTGTAATATATTGGGTTAGTTTATATGCAAGATGTCCCGGTTTTTGAGAACCATATACTTGCCATCCAGTCTGACCACTTGAAATGGTCTTATCTAATACACCTTCCCATAAAGTATCTACTTCGGTTTCTAAATCTACTTCTACTTCTCTTTTTAAAGGTAAATCACCCCAACAATCTGGTAATTTTTTTATAATACGATCTCTTAAAATTAATTGTACAATATGGTCTGACTTAATTCCTATAATCATATGTATTCCATCTTTAGTTACATTCTTTTCAGTGCATATGTTTACTTCTGGCTTTTCCATGACATAAATATCAAATGAAACATCAGGTTTAAACACATATATATTTTTTAATTCTTCCAAATATGCATGAATTATATCTTGAATATGAGATGTTGTATGTTGTCTTGTTTTAATTTCATCTATATTATAACGAAAATCAAAATCCACCAAAATAGGACCTTCTTCTAGCTGTATTTCTGTTAGATATTCTTTCTTATTTTGAATAAATACATTCTCATAATATAACTTATAAAATGTATCCATCTCTTCTTCTTCAATATGATATCTTCCACCATAAACATTTAAGCTCTTATCCCCTATCCTTGCATGTGTTACTGGTTTATCGCTTGCTTTATGGTTTATTAAAAATTCTGTTAGGGTTTTGCTTGTCATATCTTTTGTCATATTGATATATTATATCAATATATTTCTATTTCATTTTTTTTTATATTATTATATTTTTTATGTTATGTCAAAGTAGAAGTTATGACCATAAATGCTTTATTATAACTATTTAAAAATAAACGTATAAATATACTTAAATGTCCGAAAGTACTTCTATGAAAAATATCGTAGTAAAAAAAGAAACAGTACATCGTTTATTACACGATATTAAGCAGTTGTTTCGCAATCCGTTAACTGAATCTGGTATATATTATGAACATGATGAAAGTAATATATTTAGGGGATATGCATTAATATGTGGACAGCCAGACACACCTTATTTTGGTGGATTTTATTTATTTCAGTTTGACTATCCATATGATTATCCATCTTCACCACCTAAAGTTACTTTTTGTACGTGTGATGGTATGACTCGTTTTAATCCAAATTTATATGTTGAAGGAAAAGTATGTGTATCTATTTTAAATACTTGGTCAGGAGAAGAATGGTCCTCTTGTCAAACTGTTACATCTGTATTATTAGTATTATGCACGTTGTTAAATAATGAACCTCTTTTAAATGAACCTGGATTTGAACGCACTTCAAATTTTTTCATACCTTATAATAAAATTTTAGAATATCAAAATATTAATTTTGCGATATGTGAATTATTAATGTCTCCTAATAAAATGAATAGTGTATTTCATATATTTTTGCCAACTATGGAAAAATTGTTTTTTAAAAATTATGATAAATTGATGGAATTTGTTGAAGATAAAATAACAAAAGAAGAACCAAATGGAATTATTATTAATATTCCTAACATATATAATATGAGACTAATAAATGCAAAATATATATATATGAAGAACAAACTAATTACCTGTAGAGAACATTTAGAAAAAAATAAATAAAAAATTGAAATAAATAATTTAATTGTATAATAAATTAAATAGATATTATACTATTATAATATAAAGATGCACTTTTGTTCTCAATGTGAAAATATGTATTATATTTATCTCGATGAAACTGATTTAAATAAATTAGTATATTATTGTAGGAAATGTGGACATTCAGATTCTAACATTGGTATTGATAGTATGGTTGTTTCTTCTGTTCAAATTAAAAAAAGCTCTCAACAATTTAATCATATTATCAATAAATATACGAAATATGATCCAACATTACCAAGAAAAAATAATATCTTATGTCCAAATCCAGAATGTACAACTAACACTGAAAATGAACCTCGTGAAATTATTTATATCCGTTATGATGAAAATAATATGAAATATGTTTACCTATGTTCTACATGTGATACAACATGGACAACACAAGATAAACAATAATTATATGAAAATAATTATTTATAAAAAAATTGAAAATGTTTTAATTTAAAGATTCTTTTTTATATTATATAATATAATTATGGAAGACGCATATTTTAATGATGATGAGTTTAATCAATCTTCTTCAGATGAAGACGATGATGTAACTGCAGTTGAAGAAGATGAAATTGATGATGATGATGAACAAGATGGAGGTGATGGTGAAGTAGAAGGTGATATAGATATTGAAGATGACGATGAACCGGATGACGATGAGGAAAAACAATATGAAGAAAATGAGTTAAGTATAAAGAATCCAGATGCAAGTGTTAATCCAATGTCACAATATATGGTAAATGATGATAATGATAACGATGATGAGGATCCTGATGGTGATGAATATTTGCAAAAGTTTAATAAAGATATTAAAGAAAACTACATAATGAATTTTCATCCAGAGGCAAAACTACATAATTATGATGAAGTTATTTCAATGTCTAAAGTTGTACGTGATGAACTTGGGCGTATTATAGACCCTTTACATAAAACCATTCCATATTTAACAAAATACGAAAGAGCAAGAATTTTAGGACAACGTGCAAAACAAATTAATGCTGGATCTACTGCATTTGTAAAAGTTCCTGAGAATGTGATTGATGGTTATGTAATTGCAGAAATAGAATTACAGCAGAAACGTATACCATTCATTATCCGTAGACCACTACCCAATGGAGGAAGTGAATATTGGAATGTGAAAGATTTGGAAAATATAGGATTTTAATATAGAAAGATTTTATATACTATATATAATATGATTTTTTCATTATATATAATACTATGGCTGAACTTTGTTAGTTCTTTTCAAATAGAAGATTTATTGAAAACTTATAATATTGGTTCTTATCCATTTAAGTCTAACAACTTTTATTCTAATAATTTATATTCTAATAATTTTTATTCTAATAACTTTTATTCCAATAATTTCGTTATTGTTAGTCATTCTACTAAAACATTGAGTTATCATCATACATTTAAATCTAGTAATACATTAGTTCCTACATTGGTTCCTACATTAAAACCCAGTAA
>JACCDW010963591.1_pt1 | contig 73681 bp, 75 predicted proteins | sample 7449781 | NCBI WGS metagenome assembly JACCDW01 (sample SAMN15323449, study PRJNA562643) | freshwater metagenome | isolation source: river surface water | place: USA:Blue River Watershed | collected 2017-08-18
ATCGAAAGATGGCCTTTTTTTTTGAGAGCATGAGTTAATGGTAAGTGGGAGAGCAATGAAATCAATGGTTAATGGTGAATGGAGTGACCGCTGCATGCACAAAGAAATTGTTAATGGTTAATTGTTAATGGCATTAACAAAATATACGCTTCGAATTGAAAGTTGAAAATTGAGAATGCGTTTATCTAGACTTTGCGCACTTTGTGTCCTAATTAATTGAAAATTGAGATGTGAGAGTAAAGCATGGCGGGATTGAATCAACGTGTTTTTTGATGGACTTCAGAGCGTAAATGTGCGAGAGGGATTGCAGGCAGTAGCAGAATGCAGCCAGGCTGTGCACGCACTTGGTTGGCGGAGGCTTGTAGCTTGCCGGAAAGACCCCGCACAACCTAGGCGTGCAGGCCTGGCAAATTCTCTACTGCCGTAAAGCCCGCCCGCTCGCCCAAATCCTACTAAAAAAAATAATTGGTCGCTTTGTTATTAAAAAACGAAGCCCCCTTTAATGAAGACACAGTCAGTCAGAACGAAGTCTATTTGACCTGTTGAAGAAGCAATCATTAGCTAATTCTAGTCTTTGCGACAGAGTACCCAATCTTTATTTTGTTTAATTTTTTAACATTAATGTTAAACAAAACGAATTACCTTTCGTGACAGTATATGGACCATCTTATTTGTAACTACAGTGATTTGCCTTCTCCATGGGCCTACATGATAGAAGAGGAGAAGCCGCGTGGGTTGTTGCCATGGGAGATTGAACGTGTTCTTGAAATGGCTTGGGAAGACAGGACGCCCTTTGATGCGATTAGAAATCAATTTGGATTAACTGAATCGGCTGTTCGAAAATTGATGCAGCGTGAGTTGCGATTTAGCAGCTATAAACGCTGGCGAGAGCGGGTTGAAGCTTGCCGCACGAAACACAGTTTGAAACGCAATGAGGCGATAAAGCGTTTTAAAAGCAAGCAACAACGGGTTATAACTTCGAATAGAATTTCAAAAAGGCGGTAGTGACATTGAATCGTAGAGCAATCAATGTTGTTTGGTTTAAGCGGGATTTGCGCACACATGATCATGCGCCGTTGCGAGCAGCAGTGCTTGATGGAATTCCCACCTTGTTGCTGTATTGTTTTGAACCAAGCATTATGTCTAACCATGATAGCGATGTTAGGCATTGGCGCTTTATTTACGAGTCGATACAAGACATGAATGCAACTTTAAAACCGTTTGGCCATGAGGTTCAATTTTTTCATGACGAAGTCATCACAGTTTTTGATTCATTGCTGAATACGTTTGACATAAAGACTGTGTATAGTCATGAGGAGACAGGCAATTCAGTCACATTTGAGCGGGACAAACGTGTTTGGCAATTTTTTCGCCGACACAACATTCACTGGAAGGAGTTTCAGACCAATGGCATAATAAGGCGATTAAAAACAAGAGAAAATTGGGAAAGGCGATGGCAAGAAGTCATGTCGCGTCCCCTAGAGGCAGTTGATTTATCAGCCTTAACAACAATAAGTATATCGAGGTGGAGTAATCAAGTATCATCAGCTAATCCTTTACCCACAACCATTACGCAACCGGAAGAAGGATTTCAAAAGGGTGGTGAGCGCCTGGCTTGGCGTTATTTACACACTTTTTTGACGTTGCGACATAAGAATTATTCAGCACATATTTCTAAGCCTTATCTCAGTAGAACAGGTTGCAGTCGGCTTTCGCCCTATATTGCTTATGGCAATATAAGTGTACGACAAGTGTACCAACAAGCGACCGACTGTTTAGCAGCAGGTGGTTCGCGGCGAGATTTGACTAATTTCATTTCACGCCTCTACTGGCACTGTCATTTTATACAAAAATTTGAGAGTGATTGTCGCATAGAAAAACAGCCTCAGAACCCGCTATTTGAGCAGTTGCAAAAGCAGAAGAATGTGAATTACATTACCGCCTTTGAACGTGGCGAAACAGGAGTGCCTATTATTGATGCCAGTATTACCTGTCTTGTACACACTGGGTATATTAATTTTAGGATGCGCGCCATGCTGGTATCTTTTTTTGTATTTAATCTTTGGCAAGATTGGCGTGATTTGCATTTTCTTGCGCGCGTATTTTTAGATTATGAACCGGGGTTGCATTACGCCCAATTACAAATGCAGGCAGGCACTACTGGCATACACACATTAAGGATTTATAATCCTGTAAAAAACGCTGAAGACCATGACCCAGACGGGGTGTTCATTCGTAAATGGTTACCGGTGTTATCGCAAGTTCCAATCGCGCACTTGCATGCGCCATGGAAAATGAGTTTAATAGAGCAGCAGCTTTATCAATGCGTAATTGGCGAAACTTATCCTCGCCCCATTGTTGATTTAGAAGCAACGAGAAAGTACGCATCGGAAATCATGTGGGGATATAGAAAGAATGCTTCGCGCCCAAGTGAGTTACATGAGCCAACAAAATAGTACACCAAATTGCTTCAATCCATAACCTATCCTTAATAGGAAGTCATAGAAAAAAGCACTTGAGAAAGTAATGAATTAGATAATTGCCGTGATGTTAACTGCGGCCATACCTTTAGGTCCCGATTTTGTTTCAAACGAAACGAGGGCACCTTCTTTAACAGGCGTATTGGTATCGGATTCGTGGAAGAATATTTTTTCTTGCGAAAGACCATCCTTAATGAAGCCGTATCTTTTTTCTGTGATATAAATAGCCACACGGCCAGTTTTGAGGGTAGTAACGCTTTCTCTCACGAACGATTGAGGTCCGAGTAAGATATCTTCCGCTTTAATTTCGACTTTAAGTTTTGGATCTGGAGGCGTGCTAGAAAGTTGGCCGTTGTGATCAACGTAAGCCATCATGCTTTCCATGCCTTTACCTTTAAGCGAATTTTGTTTTCTAATTTCGCGACGTTCTGATTTCTCTTTTAGTTTAAGTTGTTTCTTTTTTTCGCGGTCGCTTTTTTGAAAAGTTTGTTTTGATTTAGCCATTCGAAATAAATCTGTTTGAAGCAGATTTATCCATTAAATCGACTCAGATTTGCTACAAAGGTAATTAACTTGTCAAATATGACCGTATCCTTCTATTCACAAACCCCAAAATTAAAAATAAAAATAAGGGCTGAATGTCCCGTTTCACAGCCATTTCAGAGGAGGAGGCGGTAGGTGAAAAAATAATAAATTAGGAATATTAGATTATTTGGTTTATCTTTGTACTTCCTTTTGAGGATTGTATCATCTTCTGAATGCCTGCCGGCGCCATTCAACTTAGCTTTACAATATTAGAGGTTTTAGGCAGTGTCACACTCAAATAGCACAACCGGCTAACATAAACAATTAATGAATTTTAATGAACTATCACTTTCTGAGCCCCTTTTAAAGGCTTTGCAAGATTTTGGCTATACACAGCCAACTCCAGTACAAGCCAAGGCCATTCCTGTTATCCTTTCGGGTGCGGATGTATTTGGAAGTGCACAAACAGGAACAGGCAAAACAGCGGCCTTTTCTTTACCCTTACTGCAATTATTGTCGAAACAAAAGAACACAGGACATGTTGCAGCGCTGATATTAGCACCTACCAGAGAACTAGCATCTCAAATTTCTGAAAATATTGCAGCCTATTCAAAGTACTTAGCGATTAAACAAGCCCTTATTTTTGGTGGTGTATCGCAAAGAAGACAAGAAGACGCTTTACGTAAACGGCCACAAATTATCATAGCCACCCCAGGTCGATTAATGGACTTAATGCAACAAGGATTAGTAAAACTGGATCAAGTCGATTACTTGATACTAGATGAAGCTGATCGTATGTTGGATATGGGTTTCATAAGAGACATAAGAAAGATTGTCAGTTTGATGCCGAACAGGAAACAAACCTTGTTTTTTTCGGCTACCGCTTCTCCCGAGATCATGAAGTTAACAGAAACCATTTTACGGAATCCAGTGCGTATTGCCGTGAGTCCCGTTTCTGAAACCGCCCATGATGTTGAGCAAGAGTTGTATTATGTATCGAAGGAAGATAAGCGTTCGTTGCTTAAAAAAGTAATTAATGACAGTGATTTGGATCAAGTATTAGTATTTACAAGGACCAAGCATGGTGCCGATCGTGTTGTAAAAGATTTGAACCGTGAGGGGATACTTTCAGAAGCGATACATGGCAATAAATCACAAAATGCGCGTGAGCGTGCGTTGAAGGGGTTTAAGGACCGTAAAATACGCGTATTAGTTGCTACAGACATTGCATCAAGAGGTATTGATGTTGAAAAATTAGGAATGGTCATCAATTACGAAATTCCAGAGCAAGCAGAAACCTATGTACATCGTATTGGCCGTACCGGCAGAGCTGGTAACAGTGGCAGAGCGTTGTCATTTTGTGATGCATCGGAAAGAGGTTTGGTGAAAGACATACACAAACTCATAAAGAAAAACATACCGGTTGTGAACGCGCATCCGTATAACAAAAACAAATAATAACCGTCCGCGATTCGGGCACAAAACAACAAAAAATGCAAAAAGGAACAGTAAAGTTTTTTAATGATTCAAAAGGATTTGGATTCATTAAAGCTGACAGTGGTCAGGAGATCTTCGTACACGTAACAGGATTGAAGGATGAAGTGAGAGAAAATGATGAAGTTACATTCGAAGTTGAAAAAGGTAAAAAAGGAATGAATGCCGTTAATGTAACATTAGCGTAAATGATATCCACCGAAGGAAATCAAACGATTGTCTTTCGGAAAAGCCTGCCAACCCTATCGATGTGATATCGCGAGGGATTGGATTAAAGAATAAACGGGAACCAGGAATGGTTCCCGTTTTATTTTTAGGACAAATTGTCCTGTGTAGCGAATCGACCAGCAAGTAGCCCCTTAACGGTACTTATTGTCGGCCAGTCGTGTTGAAAATGAAGACCCTCTCAATTTTTCAATGTTGCAACATACAAATAAAGGAAAACCCTTATTAATTCGGGTTTTATCGTTGATTACTTAGATTTAGGTTAAAAATAGTGCCGAAAACCGAGTAAAGTACCCAACCGGCGTGCATTTTGCATTGTATAGTAAGGAGAATCTAACCCTTTAGTACTATGAACGTCATTTTACCAATTAAGCGAAAGCTCATTAAAGTCAACACAGAAGATGTCAGCATGATTCAATCGATGGATGACTATGTAAAAATTAATTTTCATGCTGGGCAATCCATGATAGTGAGGATGACCATGCGCCAGATGCAGGAGTTAATTGGCAATAAGGAGTTTATTCGCATTCACCGTTCATTTATTTTGCCATTGAAAGCCATAGAAATGTTAGATAGTAGCAGTGTTGTGGCAGGCGGAAAAGAATTTCCGGTGGGTAGGGTCTATAAAAAGGATGTTTACCGTGCCTTTAAAGACTTTAATCGCTTCGATATGCAGAATAAGTCGAATTCGTTCTAATTCCTTTAAATAATACTACCTTCAGCCAACCTTTCGCAACAAATCGTTGTAAAGTATATAAAACAACAAACATGAAACAGATCTTCAAAAACTTCAAAAGTCTAGTCCTCTTTATTTCGGTTCTCGCAGGCATGAAAGCCATTGCGCAACCTTGTTCTATCACATTTACCTCTACCAATCAAGCCAATGGTATTGTAACTTTTACAGCCACAGCGCCCGGAGCTAATTCAATTACCGCCACCTATTATTGGCAATTTGGAGATGGGTCTACAACCTACACAGCAACAGGTGGAGCGGGTTTATTTGCTAACCACACCTATACAGCCAATGGCACATACACGGTTAACGTGTTTGTTATGTCTCTACCAACTTGTTCAACGAGTGCAATTGGTGTAGTCACTGTAACCAATTCAACATCTAACCCATGCAACTTGGGTGCTAGTTTCAGCCGCACCTTAGGTGCAAATGGCATGGTAAACTATACCAATTTGAGCACCAATACTGTAAGTGGAACAACCTATACGTGGAATTTTGGTGATGGAGGAACGAGCAACGCGGTTCATCCTTCGCATACCTACACTTCAAATGGTTTTTTTATTACAACCCTCATTGCATCTAACAATACCTCTGTAGCTTGTACTGGTACCGTTCAAGTAGCGACTACGGTAACCAATGTACCTTGTAGTATTAATGCTGCGTTTACACACACGTATGGTGTAAATGGAAACGTTATGTTTACTAGTACTTCTACCGGAACCAATACGAGTATTGGTGTATACCAATGGAGTTTTGGAGATGGCGGTAGTTCATCACAAGCAAATCCTTCACACATTTATACCAACGGTACCTACACTGTACACTTGGTCGCACTCAGCTCAAGCGTTTCTCCGACTTGCTTGGACTCAGCAACAGCTGTATTGACCATTACCAATAACACCTGCACAGCGAATGCTAACTTCTCGTTGGTTCCTACTGGCACGCCTAAAAATTGGTGGGCTATTCCAGCCAATACAGTTAATATAGCTGCAGCTTCATGGAGCTGGGGTGATGGTGCAACAAGCAATACTTTGATGACATCCCATCAATATTCTGTGGCTGGCATGTATTCTATTTGTTTATCAGTTACTGCAGCTTGCGGTTCTACAGCCACATCATGCAGTTCTTACTCGATTTTCAAAGCATCAGAAAGTTCACAGGTATACAATGTTTCTGTTGTAGGAAGCAATCCAACGGCTATTGATGAAAGAAACCTTGTTGCATTTGACATGATGCCTAATCCAGCAAATGATCTTGTAACCTTAAAATTTGCTGACGCATCAATCGATAAAGTGGTTATTGTGGTTACTGATTTAACTGGTAAACAAGTTTTAACTGTAAACGGAAAATCGACTGTAGATGTTTCAGGATTGCAAAGTGGCGTTTATTTACTAAAGGCCTCTGCGGGACAAAGCAGTGCAACGAAAATGTTGGTGATTACACGATAAAAGTTCTCTCGTTATTTGAAAGCCTGAATCCTCGATTCAGGCTTTTTTTTATTCGTGCATCACCTTAAAAACTTTTGAATCAACCCTTACAATGTACAAGCCCTTTTCTAAGTGTTGAAAATCATAATACCGGCCATCAGAAAACTCAGTTGATGTTGGGAACACCACTTGCCCTGTAGTATTCATCCACACAATTGATGATGCGTTGTTGACGCCTTTAATAAGTACAGTGGACGAAAATGGATTTGGATAAAGCTGGAATTGATTACCAGTAACAGTAGTTAGATTGGTGTTGAGACAAGCATAGTTTAAGTCGTCAACTCGGAAGTTTTGTGTTCTCACAAAACCACCATCAGCTGTTTTTACCATCGCATAGTAAACGCCAGTAGTTGTAACAGTAAGTGAAGAACTATTATCGCCGGTATTCCAATATATTCCATCAAGCTGACCAGCTACTGCAATTTTCAATATACCAGCAGAATCAGTACAGTTTAGAGGAATGGACTGCATTGCCTTTGGAAGATGTTGATAGTGGAAGGCGCGGTAATTGTAGTAACCTGGTAGTATATCCATTTCAAAAACGGAAGAGTTTGAATTATCAACCACGTTAAAGAAAATATCTTTATAGATGCCATAGTTGATTACGCGAAAGTTGGAATCGGGGCAGTGAACATTACCCATTGCAATCGAAAATTGATTGGGATAGTAACCATAACTTTTAACACGTTTAGCGGTGAGGTTAGTTTCATCTAGTTGGTATTCTAACGCCCTTGCCCCATGAAGTAGGTTCGATTTGTTTCGACCATTATCGAACAAGGTGAGGTGGCCATTCGGCAATCGTCGTACATCGTGTTGACCATAAAAAGGAACCGTATCTCCGATAAACGTGAAATTGTTGTATTTGCCACCAAAATGCCAGATAACTTGTCCGGTTTGCCGATTAATTTTAGTGATTTCATTCAGGTGTCGTGATGAAAGTAACAAGTTGCCATCAAGATCGTATTCAACAGCATTGGAATGTGTCCAGTCGACATTCAGTGAATCAAACACAAAGAAGTCATCCACTGTATTAAAGGGTAGATGATCTGCAGCTTTCCATTCAAAAGCCAGCTGTTTATTTGGCGTTATTTCTTGAATAACCACTGCCTTTACCGATGCCATTTTGCTTCCGGGCACATGAAAAGACATGAAGATTGAATCAAGCGAAAGGTCCATTGTTCGGTATTCGTAACCCATTAGCAGGTAGTTGCCATTGGGAGTGATTTGAATATCGTGTTCATCAGGATAAATACCATTGAGTGTGGTGATGGAATCCACTTTTTGCAGTTGCGCATTTAAGATAAAGTAGAAAGGAGCTTTCCAATAAGAGACCCGTCCCCCTGGCAATTGCTTAAAATCAAGAGAGAAGGCATTCATGTGTTTGTAGTACTGCAATTCCCCCACCGAATCAATAACCATTTGGTACCCATCGCTCATGTTTTGAGTGAATGGTGAAACAAAATAGTAGCCTCCTGGAGCACCGGGGTGCACATGCGTTGTGTAAGAAGGTGGTTGAGCTATTAAGCCAGAAGAAACGAGGAGGAAAAGGAGGGAGAGAAATAAAAGTGAGGTACGCATAGTACCGCAAAGCTAGCTGGAATAGAGGGGAAGGAGAACAAATTGCGGTGGAATCAATCTTTTATGGGGTGTAATTAACGATCTCCCAGGTGTGATCGCTAAGGAGGCGGACAGAAGCTCGAAATTCCAAACTTTCAGGTTTACTTTTTCCCCATTCGTTTGGCGCAATCATCATTAATTTTGATTGAGAACCTTGTTTATAGAGGTGGTAAATATTTCCAACGAATGGTTCAAAAGTCAAATGAGCTTGGTAGATATCTTCGCTGATAGTTACCCGTTGTTGAATTTTCTTCGCCTGTTCTATCAGCAATTCCACTTGTTTTTGGATTTGATTTAATTGAACAGAAGTTTGTTCGAGCATGGCTGAGTGAGCTCTGCTTTTTATTTTGCCAACATCATCTGGTTTAATTAGTGCCGACCCAATAGTATGTGGGTAGGGAAGGGTGGAAGGCGTTTCCGTTACCTTGTCTTTATCAATTGGGTTGTGCATAAGAAAAGCTGCCTCGGTTACAAGGTTAGTAGTAACCTCGGCAGCATCTGACATTAAACGATGTGACAAATGTACAAACTTTTGTTTAACTTTGTATCAAAATAGTTAAACAAAATGAAAAAATTCATTTTAGTTGGAAGCAGTTCAAGTATGGCGGCTGCGTTAGCCAGGAGTTTACGAGCCGAAGGCGATTATGTAGTGGGTCTATCACGCCAGATGGACGCGGGGTATTGTGATGAATGGCATACGGTTGGCAGTTACCAGGAGGCGGATTTACCAGAGTTGACGGGAGCTTTTGATGGATTGGTTTATTTTCCCGGCAGTATTTTACTTAAGCCATTTACACGCTACACCGATCAAGAGATAATAAATGATTTTGAGCTGAATGCCTTAGGGGCGGTACGCGCTATTAGGAAGTATGTAGCTGGATTAAAAAAAGTAACTGGATCAGGCATTGTGCTCATCAGCACGGTAGCTGTGCAAACAGGGTTGCCTTTCCATATGAGTGTGGCTATGGCGAAAGGCGCATTAGAAGGTATGGTAAGAAGTTTATCAGCAGAATTAGCCCCTACGGTGCGTGTTAACGCTATTGCGCCAGCACTAACAGCAACTAACTTAAGTGAGCGATTGATTAACACAGAAGAAAAGCGAGTTGCTTCAGCAAAACGGTATCCATTGCAAACAATAGGTCAACCAGAGGAGCAAGCACGAGCCATTCGTTTTTTACTAAAAGAAGCCACATGGACAACCGGCATGGTATTGCCAGTTGATGGTGGGATGAGCAATTTACAATCAGTTTAGGATGGAAAGCATAAATTTTGATACCATTTCCAAGATGGATGTGCGTTTTCGTGCCACCTTTATCAATTCGTTGTGGGGCTTTCGTCCGCTCGCGCTGATAGGCACCAGTGATAAATTTAATAGGACCAATTTATCTATCTTCAATTCCATTGTACACCTTGGCGCCAATCCACCCTTGTTTGCAATGATTGTGCGGCCCGACAGTGTAGAGCGGCACACCCTTGAAAACATTCGAGAACGCGGCGAGTTTACGGTGAACATGGTAGGAAAGGATTTTGTTGAACAAGCGCATCAGACCTCTGCCCGGTATCCGAAGGAAGTTTCTGAATTTGATGCAACTGGATTAACCCAGTTGTGGCGCAATGGAATAGATGTGCCTTTTGTAAAAGAAAGTGCCATTCAAATTCATGCAACAGTAGTAGAGGAGTATCGTTTAGCGGTGAACAATACCCAGTTTTTAATTGCGCAAGTAGAACAGGTGTTTATAGAACCAGCCACTATTCAAGAAGATGGCTATGTAGATCACATTAAAGCACAAACGGCAACAGGGTGTGGATTAGATGGCTATTATGAGCCACAATTACTAAAGCGTTTGCCCTATGCCAAGGTCAAATAAAAAAGCCTCCAGAAGGAGGCTTTCATTTTTGTGTAAACTAGTTATTGCACCAGTCCATTTAACACAGCATACTTGATTAAAGTAGCGGTGTTGTTGGTGCCTGTTTTTTCCAAGAGGTTTTTTCTTCGGGTTTCGATTGTTCGAACACTTGTAAATAATTCATCAGCGATTTGTTGGTTGGTTTTCCCTTCAGCAATTCGCACTAAAACATCCATCTCACGGTCAGAAATTTTCAAATCGGGTTTGTTTTTCGCTGGCATAAAACCCGTGGCAGATTTGAACTTTGATAACATGTTAATGGTGAATTCAGCTCCCATGTACATGCCGTCGTTAGCTATTTTGCGAATAGCGAAAAGAAGTTCTTCTTTATTTGTGCTTTTCAGAACATATCCATCGGCACCAGCATCTAACATGTCGATTAAGTAGCTCTCATGATCATGCATTGAAAGCACTAGTACTTTTTTACCCGGAAATTCAATTTTTATTCTTCGAGTAGCTTCCAGGCCATTCATAATAGGCATGTTCATGTCCATTAAAATTAAATCAGGATTTAGCTGTTTAATTTGATTGAGGGCTTCAGCGCCATTGCTGGCTTCGCCTACAATTGTAATACCTTCCTGACCTTCTAGGAGCAGTTTAATGCCCTGTCGAACAATGTCATGGTCTTCAACCAGTAAAATTTTAATATTCATAGTGGAGATTTATGGGTACTAAAATGCAAATTGTTTGATATCCGACAAAGGAATTACCCATTATTCGTCATCACCTGTATGATTTTTAGGGATTTCTAAGCTAATTTATGTGGTGAAGTGAAACAAACCCCGTGTTTAACGGTTTTTTAATCCATAATTACCCTGATAAATGTGGAAACCCGCAATATTTCCTAATATCAATAACATTCCATAAAATGTATCCTCGACGGGTATCGTAATCATTCTAATACCCAAATTAAATAATGGGTTGTATTTCACAACAGGTTCTTCAGTAAAAGCACCCGTTAAAATGCCATTCGAAATAAAAAAGGGAATAAGAATCAATAAAAATGCAATAAAGAATTCGGCCGTCCACCTTGGCTTTTTCCACCCCAAACCAAATAAAGCAAAAGCCGTGAGGAAAAAGGTAACAGAGGTGTATAATCTAGTGAGGTTGAAAAGGGCAGTAATAAATAGAGCGATGCCAAGTACGCTTGCTATTTTTGAGAATAGCCTATTAAAGCGGGAAACGTTTGTTAATTGGTGCATGCAATGCCATGTAAACACGCTGGCATAGGGAATGAAGAAAAAGAAGAAAACCTCTTCAATAGGCAAGTTGAAAAAGTAGATGCCGCAGATGTAGCGTGGATTGAATGACCAAATACCTTGATCTGTAAAGAGAATATCCCAGAAAATAAAAAAGGATCCTGTAAGTAAAGATCCAACAGCAAAACGTTTGAGTTGATGTATGAAATAAAATCGTTTGAAAAAAGAAAAGAACAATGGAAATGCTAAGCAAGCAATATCAACGAGAAGGTATAAGTAGCTATCGGGAATCATCGTGTTTTCCAAGCTTCCTTGAAGTATTTTGTTGGAACAAGCAACATACCAAAGCATTCGCCATCTTCCTTACCCAAATGTTTGTGATGCACTTTGTGGGCCTTTCTTATCGCGCGGATATAGATATTATCAGATTTATCGAGCCATCTGAAGCGACGATGTATGATTACTTCATGCACAACAAAGTAGGCCATCCCATACAACGTAATACCTGCACCAACAAAAGCGAGGTTGATGTATCCTGGTAGGTAGGTGCCGGTACCGATAAGAATCATTGCTGGCACGGCGAAAATGACAAAGAACCAATCATTTTTCTCGAGTTTACTTTCTGGATTTTTATTGTGATGGTCTTCGTGCAGCATCCATAATAAACCGTGCATAATAAAACGATGCGTAAGCCAGGTAACGCCTTCCATTAAAACAAAGGTAGTAAGTGTGATAGCTAGGGCATTCATGACGTTACAAGGTGTTTAGAAATTGTAGGTACCAATAGTTTGAACCAGTAGGTGAATTGCTGAGGCGCCATGGTTATTTCATTTTCAAGTTGTTGAAGACTAACATAACGGTAAGCATTGACTTCATCGGGATTAATGGAAGGAATAGCATCAGAAAAACCAAAAAATACATGGTCCAATTCATGTTCAGACAGGCCGTTTTCGAAAGTGGTTTTATAGATGAAACGCCATTTATGTTCAAGCGCAGTTGAGAGTCCCATTTCTTCCATCAGCCGGCGACTTGCAGCCTCATCAGTTGGTTCGCCCGGACGTGGATGGCTGCAACAGGTATTCGTCCATAATAATGGGGAATGGTACTTGTGTGCTGCTCGCTGTTGTAAAAGAAGTTCGCCTTTGTTGTTGAAGACAAGAATTGAAATAGCACGGTGTAGTACTCCCAATTCATGTGCCTGGTGTTTTTCCATAACCCCTCTTTCAACATCGTTTTCATCGACCAAAATCACTTGTTCTTCCATGGCTACAAGTTACGGATCAATTTTTTCTCATTCTCATTACAATTCGGAGATTGCAATAAATAATCTTTTATACGTTTAAAAAGATCTTCATCGCGTCCAATCCGCTCGGAATTGGCCTTTAAAAAGGCAATAAGAACAACCTTATCACTTTCTATATCGCTTTTGTAACCAAGAACAGCCGGAATATTGGTTTGAGTAATAAACCGGAAATAACGTAACTCAGCATCGTGAGGGGCACGTTTAATGGCCGCCTCGAGTTGGTTTTTACCCTTGTAAAACAAACTCAATTGGTCCCAAGGGGCATTGAGATGAGCACACAGCATAAACTCCGACATGCTCTTAAACCCTTGCAGGATGGGAGGGTGGGAGCTGGTAATAAAGCGTGTTTCCTTATGGAATTGGCGAGCTGTTGATTCATTGGTATAGGAATCGTATAGCAGTTTTCTAAACGTTTGAACATTTACACTCTGTGCAAACGAGCTTAAACTTATGCCAAGAAGGAAAAAAGTAATTATGGGTTTCACAGTAAGTTCATATTGTGTTTTAAGTAAGTCGTAGCTAATAATCCAATTTTTTGTGGATTGGAGATACGAATGCGGGCCGACATAATGTGACTATGTGAAGTTTCTTTTATCTTTCTGAATAACGAGTAGTAATACACGTAGGCTACGTAAACGCCAAACTTGGACGAACGTGGTAATTGGCGGATACCTTTCAAGGCTTCTTTAAAATCTTCTTCGATTTCTGCTTCGATTCGCAGCTTATCAAATTGACTAAAACGAGTCATATCAATATCTGGGAAGTAAGCGCGACCAAGGTGAAGCAAATCTGCACGCATGTCGCGAAGGAAATTGACCTTTTGGAAGGCAGCGCCTAGGCGCATTGCAGCGGGTTTAAGGTGAATGTAGTGCTCTTTGTTGTTTTCAGTAAACACATGCAAACACATCAATCCTACCACTTCGGCTGAACCTAAAATATAGGAGTTAAATGATTCACGGTCGTGAAATTGCTGTGTTAAATCAGCCTCCATACTTTTCAAAAAGCAGGTGATGAGTTCGTGTTCAATTTTATAGTGATTAACAACGTGTTGGAAACTGTTTAACACCGGATTGAGACTGATGCCTCTTTCTATTGCCAACCAAGTGTCTTTTTTGAATTCTTCCAAAAGAGCTTTTTTATCAAAGTCATGAAATGAATCAACAATTTCATCCGCCAATCGAACAAAACCATAAATGCCATAGATGGCCTCATGTATTTTTTTGTCGAGACAAAAAATTCCTAATGAAAAGCTTGTACTGTAAGTACGGGTGACAGCCTTACTCGTGCGGGCGGACACTTTGTCGAATAATTGTTTCATGCGGCTTTTTGTTTTAAGTATTTGTTTACTTGTCCTGCAGCAATTTCACCAGAGATAATGGCAGGCGGTACACCTGGGCCAGGTACGGTTAATTGACCTGCATAGAATAAATTTTTAACTTTCTTGCTTCTTACGGATGGTTTTAGTACTGCGGTTTGGAACAAGGTGTTTGCCAAACCATAGGCATTGCCTTTAAAGGCATTGTAGTCTTTGATGTAATCACTGATACTATAAGGCTGACTGAATAAAATATGTGAGGCTATCGTGTCGCCTGTTTCTTTTTCAATGCGCTTAATCACACCACTGAGGTAACGATCGCGAACTTCTTGTGTATCTTTCAAGCCTGGGGCAATCGGAATAAGCACAAATAAATTCTCATGACCTTCTGGAGCTACATGGGGGTCGGTAACAGAGGGCGCACATAGGTAAAAGAGCGGATCTTCAGGCCATGCAGGTTGGTCGTATATTTCGCCCGTGTGTTTTTCAAAGTTGGCATCGAAGAAAAGATTGTGGTGGGAAAGATTCTTTATTTTTTTATTTACGCCAATGTAATAGATCAAGGCCGAAGGGGCTAGGGTTCTTCCTTTCCAATACTTTTCATCGTAATTGCGATACGGTTTGTCTAACAAATGTTGTTCGATGTGGTGATAATCGGCAGACCCAATAACCGCATCAGCGGTAAAAACGCCCTTGTTTGTTTCAATGTTGCTGACTGATCCATTATTCACCCCAATGTGTAAAACATTACAATCGGTTATTATTTTAACGCCAAGTGAAGTAGCCAAATTAGCAAAGGCTTCGGTGATTTTAAGCATGCCTCCCATGGGGTAGTAGGTGCCTTGTGATAAAGCAGCATGATTCATTAATGTATATAATGACGGCGTGTCTTGCGGCTTGGTCCCAAGAAAAAGCACAGGGAACTCCATTAAAGCAACTAAACGTTCATCTTTAAACGTTTTGCGAACAGTAGAGCGAACCGATGAGAAGAATTTTGTTTTAAGTACGCCAGAAAGGACCTCCAGATTCATGAATTCGGACCAAGAGATAGAGGGCTTGTAGGCTAACTGACTCATTCCGATGTCATATTTCAACTCTGCTTCCTTCAAAAAGGCGGCTAATTTTGTAGCGCTTCCTTTTTCAATAGATTCGAAGGTGTTTAATAATTCTTCTTTATTGGCTGGGACATTCAGTGCTGGTTGATTACCAAAGTAGATTTTAAAACCTGGATCCAGTTGAATGAGGTTGTAGAAATCAGCGGTTGTCTTGCCAAAGTCATTAAAAAACTTTTCAAAAACATCGGGCATCCAATACCAACTCGGACCCATATCGAAGGTGAAGCCATCACGATTGAAGAAACGCGCCCTTCCACCAATGGTGCTATTTTTCTCAAGCAAAGTCACCTCATGGCCTTGTTTGGCCGAATAGCAGGCGGCCGATAATCCTGAAAATCCTCCGCCGATGATGGTGACGCGTTTCATTGTTTAAGTTTTATACAAAAATATTGAACAAAATCAGATTACCAACAAGACTACTCTTAAAATTTGTAAATCGTTGATAACTTGCTGGTATTATAACAAAGCAGATAAATCTGCCGGTGTATGCAGTAAGGTGTACTTTTTCCCGTCTTTTAATTCCGAGAGTATGGTTGGACTACCAGAAACTAGCAGTGTGACTTTCGGGTCAATACTACCTATCTGATTAATTTCCTTTTTAATTTTTTGAATATCCTGTCGAGCTACGTAAAACGTGAGTATATGAGTTGGTTTAACGGATGAGACAACGAAACGTAAATTTTCAACTGGGACATTTTGTCCTAGTGAAAGCGTAGGATAACCTTTAGAGCGAAGGAGGTACTCAGCCATTAGCAATCCGTTATCGTGCCATTCGCCCGGAGGCAAAAAGAGCAGGTAATTACGATTTTTCTTACTAGCAGATGGCAATCCATCAATAGCTGCCATGAGTTTTCTTTTAACTATGGTGCTAGCAAAGTGCTCTTGCACAGGTAAAACTTCAGCTGCCGTCCATAAAATACCAGTCCTAATAAGGAAGGGATAAAATACATTTAACATGGCATTAAAAATGCCATACCGAGTAACTGAAGACGAGAATACTTTTTCAAAGGAGGCCTCATCAAATTTAAGCATAGCTGAAATGAGCTCATTGATAAAGGTATCGCAAATCACGTCTTCAGGAGCATGATCATGTATACGGGTAATCAAACCAGAGATTTCGCGATCACTTAATTCAGCGATACGCGAAATTTTCATGCCTGTCCTCATCAACGTAGCTATGTTCAGCAACTTGCGCGCTTGCTCGTCGTCGTATGAACGAATATTTGTATCGGTGCGATGTGGTTTAATTACTTCATAACGCTTCTCCCAAATGCGTATGGTGTGGGCTTTTATACCCGTTAGCTTTTCGAGATCAGTGATATGGTAATATGCCATTGTTTAAGTATTCTTTTACAAACTTAAACAAAATAAAGGGAAGTTGCAAGACTTGCTGAAAATTATCTAAAGTCGGGGTAGAGCAGGTATTTTTTTCGAATCGACAAGAACTTCTGCAAATCCTTCTCCCAATTCTTGCGTATTATTTTTTCACTTACGCCGTTGGTTATTTCATCCTTGAGTCTTGTGTTTCCAGCGTGTTGATTAAAAGTGCCTTCAAAAAAGGGGCGAACAGAACTATTCTTATAGGCAATTATCAACCACTGCAGTTGCAGTTTATTAGGGTGGTGATTTACATAGGCATTACCACTCAAATTCATACCATAACACCTTTTATTGTTGTAGCGAGGGTTATTATTGAGAGGACTAGGAGAGGGGATGAAGCAGAAGGTTGTATCCAAGTAGTTGGGGTGTCCCACTACTTTAAATGGCGAGTTGGTACCTCTTCCAAGACTCATGATGGTTCCTTCAAATAAGCCAAGTGATGGATAGAGTAGTACAGCTTCAGCATCTCGCAAGTTTGGCGAAGGGGCAACCGGCAATTGGTAGCTGGCTTTTCGATTATAATTGAGTAAAGGCACAACAGTTAGTGAGCATGGTTTTGGCGAATTCAGCCATTTTTCACCAACAACCATTTTGGCATATTCACCAATGGTAAGGCCGTATACTATTGGTACAGGATGGAGTCCTAGGAAACTAACACAGTTTTTTTCCATTATTGGGCCATCTACATAAAATCCGTTGGGATTGGGGCGGTCGCAGACGATTACAGGTATACCGGCGTCGGCACAAGCATCCATCACATAAGTCATAGTAGCAATATATGTATAGAAGCGAACCCCAACGTCTTGTATATCAAAAACGACCAGTTCCACGCCTTCAAGTTGCTCAGGTTTTGGCTTTTTATTGGCCCCATAAAGCGAAATCACAGGCAGATTCGTTACAGGATCGATTCCGTTTTTGACCAGTTCACTTGCATCCACATCGCCTCGGAATCCATGTTCGGGTCCGAATATTTTAACAACGTCTACCTTTAATGACAGCAGGGTATCGACCAACGTTCGTTTGCCTACCAAGCCAGAAGGGTTAGTGACAATCGCTACCTTTTTGCCTTTTAATAACGGTAGCAGGACGTCTATTCGTGCAGAGCCGTGTGTCACCTTCGAGTAGGGAAGGATGATTGGATAGGTTTGTGATGCCGCCATTAAACAATTGAACAATAGAATAACGAGCAGCACCCTGCCGAAATGACTATTTTTGTAAAAGTTGAAAGCGCAACGATTTATAGCAGACCGCATATTGAAACGTGATACCCTCAAAGGTAGCATCTCGCAGCCGATTGTGAAAATCGGAGTTACAGGTATTGCCTTGGGTATTTGCGTGATGTTGTTATCTGTATTCATTGTGCTTGGTTTCAAACAAGAAATTGTGCGACGTATAACTTCGCTTGCCGCCCACCTTACCGTTACCAATTTAAATACGGATGACGGAAATGAGGCATTGCCATTGCGATTTAGTAAGGACAGCTTACAAAAAGCAGACCAAATTGAAGGTGTGCAAAGAATAGTGCCGATTGGCCTTAGAAATGGTATTCTCTCTACCAAGGAAGAAAACGAAGGCGTAATTGTGAAAGGCGTACCGGCAACCTATGATTTTGGATTTCTGAATGACCACCTTGTAAAAGGTCGGTTGATCGAGTACAAAAAAGAAGAAATTAGTAAGGAGATCCTGATTAGTCAGCGATTGGCCAACAAACTAAATCTCGATACGGGGGCAAGAATGAAGGTGTTTTTTATTGTCAACCGACAATTTACCGATTCTATCAGTGGCCAAACAATACAGCAGGCAGAGCCGCGGTCGTGGACATTTAAAGTTTGTGGGGTGTTTAAGACTGATTTTATTGATTTTGATGAACAATTGTGCATAGTTGATTTACGCCAGCTTCAACGCTTATGTTATTGGGATAGTTTAACCTGCGGTGCATATGAGATTCAGGTAAAAGAACTTTCAAGAATGGAAGAGACACGCGAACAAGTTGAAGATTTTTTTGGAATGCAGGTCAACGTATCTACCGTTCGTGAGCAATACTATAATTTATTTGTATGGTTGGATAAATTGGATATTAATGGGGTGATATTAGTTGTACTGATGGTAGTTGTAGCAACTTTTAATATGATTACCGCGTTGTTGATATTGATACTGGAGCGTACTAATATGATAGGTATGTTGAAAGCCCTGGGTATGCCCAATCAGTCGGTTCGTGGGGTGTTTTTACAACTCAGCATGAAGCTCGTTCTAAAAGGGTTGTTGTACGGCAATCTAGCCACTATATTATTGTATTTTATTCAAACGCGATTTGGTTGGATAAAATTGGATCCAGAAACCTATTATGTGGATCAGGTGATGCTCAGTTTTAACTGGTTTTATTATTTACTGTTGAATGCGGGTACGTTTTTAATCTGCATGTTAATGCTCCTTCTTCCAGCGATGTTAATTGCCCGGCTAACACCAGTTAAGACATTAAAATTCGACTAATAATTTGAATGCAACATAAAGGAATTAGTTGTATCAAAAGTAAAATGAAATCGTTGGGAATCGTTTAAACGAAATTCAACCTAGACAGGTACCCAAATAAAAAAGGGGCTATCTCAACTTTTGAGACAGCCCCTTTACATTTTTAATGGGGATTATTCTTTGATAATCTTATGATATTCTCCTTTTTCTGAGCTGTCAGTTGAGAGAATATAAAGACCTTTTGAAAGGTGAGTAAGGTCAATTGTATTTATTCCTTGAGTTAGATCAGCTTCAAAAATTACCTGACCAATTTGATTAGTTAATTTCACGTGCGCTGCACGTTCACAATTGATATAAAGCGCATTATTGGCAGGATTAGGATACACTTGAATCGCGCTAACAAAACTTTCATTCAAACCTGTACAAGCTTGGACATTAACAATGACAACAGCCTTGGCAGAGCAATTCGCACTGCTAGTTCCAACGACAGTCATGTTTTGAATGGAACTAATTGTCGGAGTGATTGCAATTGTTGAAGTTGTCTCGCCCGTATTCCAGCTATAAGATGCTGCACCTCCAGCAGTGATCACCTGTGTTTCGCCTTTACACATCACACTGCGTGTTGCAATCGCCGTAACGGTTGGGTTAGGGTTAACAACCACCTGCACAGAAGCGGTGGATTGACACGTTAGGTTCAAAGTAGAAGTTGTACCCACTACTGAATAAACGGCTGTAGTGCTCGGTGTAATTGTTATTGAGCCAAAAGGAGAGCCGTTATCCCATAAATAACTATCAGCACCATTACCAGTTAATGTTGCATTTTGGCCAGCACAAATTGCTGTTGGACTGGTAATTGTTATAGAGGTAGTAATCACATTTACAGCTGTTGTGGCACTTGCTTCGCAACCAGTTGTGGTATTCGTTCCAACAACAGTGTATATTGAATTTGAAACAGGGGAAATGGTCACGCTCGATCCAGCAGATTGTCCACTCCATGTATAAGTATCTGCCGTACCTGAAGCGTTTAGCGTAACCGAACTGCCATTACAAACCAGACTACTGTTAGCAGAACCTGAGATTTGCGGAGTTGCTTTTACTAAAACAATTTGTTGAGCTGAAGATGTGCAGCCAAATTGATTGTTACCAGTAACAACAAGTAGAGTTGGACTTGTAATACTTAATGTTATCATAGTGCCTGTTTGATTAATTGGCATCCAAGTGTAACTATTACCTCCTGTTGAAGTTGCAGTAAATGATTCACCAACACAAACATTGGTATTGGAAACCGAAACCCCAATTGTTGGGATAGGACTAACTCCAATATTGATGGAGCTATTACCAGAGCAAGTTCCATCACTAACGGCAACCGTATAAACAGTTGCCACTGTAGGTGAAACAACATAAGTAGAGAAATTGGTAGTAAAGTTACCTGGTGACCAAGTAAACGTGTTACCGGTGCTGATTACAGAAAATGTTGTTGCTGAACCAGCACAAACATTTGTATTACTAGCAGCGATACCTACTGGCAATGGCGCTACAGAAATCGAAGTCACTGACGTCGAATTACCGCAACCATTGCTACCGGTCACTGTATAGTTAGACGTGGTAGTAGGTGTAAAGCTTACTCCATTAGAAACGCCGCCAGACCATGTGTAGGTAACTGCGCCAGCTGCTGTCAATGTCGCCGTTTTTCCTAAACACACACTTGGTGAAGAAGAGGTAATTGTAAGGCTTGGTGCGCTTGAACTCACAGATACAGTAACAATGGCATAAGCTGTACATGTGCTACTGGTTCCTTGAACAGTATATGAAGTATTGGAGGTGGGAGCAACGGCAATGCTATTAGCATTTGAGCCATTACTCCAACTGAAAGAGTTGAGAGAGGCTGAGTTGGCGGTTAATGTTACCGTATTACCGCTACAAATTGATGGTGTAAGACTAAATGCGCCAGTGGCAGTGATAGAAACTGAGCATTTGGAAGTGATTATTACAATGCCATCGCCAGCAAGATTGAATCCAGATGTATTAGTTTGATTGGCGCCTCCATTAAAAGAGCCACCACCACCACCTTCGGGGTAACCCGTAGTAGTACTGCCTGCGCCACCACCGCCACTATAGCCACCGCCACCGCCGCCACGACGGTTGTTGTAGCTGTCAGTGCCACCACCGCCACCGAAGCCACCAACGCCATAGTTAGAGCCACCGGCTCCACCACTGGTATAAGCTAGGCCTCCGCCAGTGCCACTGCCACTACCTGAAATTCCACCACCACCACAGGCGGATCCACCGGCACCACCACCACCACCAGTTGTGCCGCCAGTACCATTAGTTGGACCATTAGATGCGGTGTTACCAGATGTTGACACTGTTCCGTCAGAAAGACCGGTGTAAGATTGGGCCCAAGACCCCCCACCCCCACCAGCAACAATCAATGGTGCATTATTGGTATAGGTAACAAAGGAGCCACCACCACCACCGTATTGGGCGTTGTAGCTACTATTGGATGGAAGGATTCCAGCTTGGCCCACAAGAATTTTCAGTACAGTGCCTGCTGTTAAGGTGAAGTCGCCAGAAATACGGGCGCCGCGTCCAGCAAATTGGCCATAACCATTTGCACCTAGAGCTGTGATGTTATATACAGAGGTGATAGGTACAGTCCAACTTTGAATCCCTTGGTTCACCGTAACGCTGTTTTGTAAGTTCGTATTGGAATAAGTGCTATTGGCCTGCGTCTGTGAAGGTCCTGTATTTCCTGTCGCACCGCACGGTGTAAAGGAATATGTTTGCGCAGAAAGCTCTATGGAAAGAAGTCCAGCTACAAGGAGTAATAGTTTTTTCATGTTTGATGTATTTAAGTCAGACAAAATTAGAAAAAGGTTAGAGAAGCCTGATAGCAATTTTACTGTATTTCCAATTATTTTTACCGCATAATTACGCTAGACCAGGGATTGTGTGTAGAAATTGAATTTTTCACAAGGGAGTTATGTTTTCCCTACTTAACTTGCAGTTTTGTCGAGCCTTGACGAGATATTTGAAACGCACCACCGGAAGGTTTACCAAGTAGCTTTTAGGCTACTTAGAAATAGGGAAGAGGCAGAAGATATAGTACAGGAGGTGTTTGTACAGGTTTGGAAGAGTCTTGCTTCTTTCAAGAATCAGTCACAACTTTCTACCTGGATTTATAGAATCACCATTAACAAATGCCTAGATACGCTCAGGGTGCGAAAACGAAGAAGCTTTCTCAGCCCATTTTTCTTTTTAAAAGTAGATGAAGAGGTTAATCAACCCAATTTATGGGATGATAATCCAGATGCTTTAGATCGACTAGAGCGCAAGGAGCAACTGTTGGCGCTGCACAATGCTCTTGAAAAATTACCAGTAATGCAACAAACAGCCTTTGTTTTGTTGAGAATGGAGGAAATGACTCAAAAAGAGGCTGCGTTGTACCTGGGTATTTCAGAAAAAGCGCTTGAATCCCTGTTGCAAAGGGCAAACAAGGGTTTAAGGAAATATTTAGAAAAATTTTATAATGAGCGAAGGAATTAGGGATTTGGAACGTCTAACTAATAAAATGGACAAGGATAAATGGATAGCATCGGCGTTAGGACGGGCGAATGATTGGCCGGTGCCGCCCATAAACCCCTTCTTAAAAACAAAAATTGAGGCACGGTTGCAGGATAACTCAACTCCTTATTCACCAATTCTTGCGCTTCGAGGGGCGCTTGTTGCTGCTTTGTTACTTATTAACTTCTCTGTTCTTTTTTTTACGTATAAATCATTGAATACGCCGGTCCCCCCCAATACAAAGACCATCATCCTCTTTCAGTACTATTCATATGAATAATGTCTCCGTCTTTTGGAAACGATTTTCAATCGTTATGGTAGGGTTAAACCTCTGCTTAATCCTTATAGTAGTGTTCAACGGAACATCAGCTATGATTAAACCACCTGGAAAACAACTTCAAAAAGGACCAAGTGATTTTATTATTCGCACTTTGAAATTAAACGACGCACAGGCAGCTGCGTTTTATAAACTACGAGATCAGCACCGTGATTCGATGAGGGTGTTGCATGAAGAAGGTCGTGAATTGCGGCACCGTTATTTTGAACGCTTGAAAGAAGATCAGCAACAAGATAACGATCTTCTCAAAAAGATTACTCAAAATCAAGCACAAATAGAAAGCATTACTTTTCGTCATTTTCAATCTGTCCGAGGTCTTTGTAGTAATGAACAGTTGGGCTTATTTGACCAAAACATATTTGAGGTGCTTCGTCAAATGTCACAACACCATCCATGATGCGGCTTCTTCTAATAGTCCTATGGCCCACCTTTTTTCTAGCGCAGACAACCGTAGAAATTGTTCCTGTATGGGGTAAAGCGAAACTAGAGAAGAACAAGTGGTACCAATTGGCAGAAGGAGATTCTATAAAGGTGACGGCTTTTTTAGTTTACATTGGCAAGATTAATGGTAGTCCTGCAACAAATCACTATCATCTAATTGATGCTTATAATAAAGCGAGTTTAACGTTTACCATACCCACAATAAATACGAATGAATTAAACTTCGTTATTGGGGTGGATAGTGTTATTTCAACATCCGGCATTTTAGAGGGTGATTTGGATCCGGCCAAGGGCATGTATTGGGCATGGAATACGGGGTATATTCATGCCAAACTGCAAGGATTAGCCAACCAATCAGCTGATTTGCACAAAGAGTTTGAATTCCATATTGGCGGTTATTTATCACCTTATTGTCCCATCCAGGAAGTTAAGTTGAATCTACCTTCTAAGAGTAAAAGGGTTGTCATTTATATGGATGCTTCGTTATGGCTAAAGGGCAAACACCTTATTGATTTGTCTAAAACGTATCATGTTGTCGACCCCGGGAAACAGGCAGTGGAGATCAGTGAAAACTACCAAAAAATGTTTCGGTTAATATGGTAAGGCGGTTTTATATACTTGCCCTTTCTATATTTATAGGGCTGTTGGCGGTATCAGCCTACTCGGAGTTGCGTCTAGCCATTTTTACGGTACCTAAGGGATGGCCGGAGCCACAGTATGATTTCAAAAATAATGCGCTTTCAGATGAGGGTTTTAGGTTGGGAAGGGTGTTATTTTATGACCCGATACTTTCAAGAGATTCAAGTACCTCATGTTCGTCTTGTCACATACAATTTACGGCTTTCGCTCATGGCGATCATCGGGTAAGTCATGGCATCAATGGATTAAAAGGAACTCGAAACCCGATGGTACTATTCAATTTAGCATGGTACCGGTCTTTTCGTTGGGATGGAGCAGCCAATCATATAGAAACACAACCAATTGGACCAATTACCAATGCGGTAGAAATGGATAATACGATGGAGGGTGCAGTACATAAATTAGCCAGATCCAAGCGTTATAAAAAGCTTTTCAAAGCGGCTTTTGGCGATTCTGTAGTTACGAGTTCTCGACTACTCAAGGCGATGGCCCAGTACTTATTGTGCTTGCAGTCCTTCAATTCCAAATACGATCAAGTTGCGCGCGGTGAAGAAGGTGTTCATTTCACAGATGAAGAGGAAAGTGGACGAACATTATTCAAGGCCCATTGCGCGACATGTCATACCGAGCCACTTTTTACCAATCAGCTTTACATTGATAATGGATTGCCCGTAGACACTATTTACAATGACTTGGGTAGGGGAGCTGTCACCAAACTGTCCCAAGATTCGTTCTGTTTTAAAGTCCCCTCGTTGCGTAACATAGCGGTATCGTCGCCATACATGCACGATGGACGTTTTCAAACACTAGATGAGGTATTGAATCATTACTCTTCGGGAGTAGTGAAACGTCAGCAACTTCATAAATCATTAAGAGATGGAATTACGTTGTCTACTACTCAGAAACAAGCGATTATTGCTTTTTTAAATACACTCACCGACAAAACCTTTTTGTACGAAATGCGCTATCGGTATCACGTTAACGATTAAAACAATACAGTAAAAAACATAAAAAAAATGAAAGTAAAATCTACACTATTCGGTGCACTCCTATCGAGTGCGGCCATGATGGCACAAGGACCGGAAATCACTTCTTGGATACTCAATACAACAGGAACCAAGGGGTACAACAACATAACTGCCAATATACAGCAGGTTCAGTATTCCACTAACAATGTTTACATCAGTGCTTCGTGTATCCCTGGCTATGCTATTGGACCCTGGGCGGGCAATCCAAATGTAGCCTCAAATCAAAATTTCGTTTATAAAATCACCCGCAATCCACAAAAAAACACTGGAACAGCTACGACTGTTGGTTTGGGCCATTCAGGCATTTGGATCAATGGGGTGAGCATTTACAACGTATCTGATGGCATGTCATACAACAATGCGGGTGTTTGGAACCGAAATGCCTATTTCTGGGAAGGTTCATCTTTCGACAATTGTTTAGGGCATCCTCAACAAAATGGCGAATACCACCACCATGTAAGTCCAAAGTGTTTGTACACAATTACAGACAGTACCCACCATTCGCCCCTAATAGGTTATGCATTTGATGGTTATCCTGTTTACGGTGCCTATGGTTACTCCAATCCAAATGCTGCTGGCACCATTAAAAGAATGAGAAGCAGTTATACAACAACTACCACTTCAACACGTGCCAATGGTCCGGCAGTAAACAGTACCTACCCTGTAGGTTGCTTTATGGAAGATTACGTATACTCTGCAGGTAGTGGCGACTTGGATGAACGTAATGGTCGTTTTTGTGTAACACCAGAATACCCGAATGGCACTTATGCCTATTTTGCTACTTTGGATGGAAGCTTGAATCCACAATTCCCTTATACCATGTATAAAACCTATTATGGCATTGTACAGTCAGGCAATACGGGGCCTTCAGGAGGACAGAACACCATTACAGAGTCAGTTACAACCTATACGCCAGTTTCAACAGGGGTGCAGTATTACAAGCCGACATCGATTGATGTACAAATGCTTCCTAATGAGAATAAGGACTTTATTTTCCTTTTCATTCAACCTATTCTCTCAAATAATTTTGTTGTAACAGTTACTGATGTAACGGGTAAGCAAGTGTACCGTCAAGAGCATATTCAACCTACTATTTCGTATGCGCTGGACATGCGACATGTAGAGTCTGGTATGTACACGGTGCAGATTTCGAACAGCGAATATTCCTTTACCCGAAAGATCATGTTAAAATACTAAAAGCTAAAGCCGCCTCAGGGCGGCTTTTTTTATTCGATTCTTTACAACACTTAACAAATTCATTGAGCATCTCAACTTGGAATGTGTTAATTTAGAATCGCTTGACCCTAGTTAAATTCATATACAAGTGGTTCGTTAATTATTGGCCGGTACGTTTCCAGGCCATTGTGTTTTTGACAGTGTTTGTTTTTATTCAGCAAGCACTGGGTTACTTTATTAATGATGATGCCTCTTCCTATCAAGCCATCGCCACTTTGTTGCTTAAAATTGTTTATGCAGTTACTGGGGGAGTGCTATCATTTTCTGTTGTTTCATTGTTACTCCCATATTTCAGTAATTTATTTCAAGCAATAAAAAAACCGATTCATCCTGAACTTAGGCCAGTATCGGGAAATCGAACGGCATTTTCAATTCCGAAGTTTTTACTTCCATTTTTAGGAAGTATTTCTGTTCGTCTAATGCCTTCCGAAAAATCATCCTCTGTGCTTACAGTTTTTCAGTCAGAAGCACTTATTCCCTTTTTTATGCGTGGTGTTCTGCATTGGAAACAGGAATTGGTGGATTTGTACAGAATTCAAGCCATTATCATCTATCATTCTGACTTCTTGAGTTTGTTTCGTTTACCCCTTAAAATTGATTTGCAAGCCAATTTAGCCCGTTGGCCTCAAGTAGATGAGTTGGAACCGCGATTTGTACCCGTTGCTGTAGCAAAAAGTGAAAAATTTCGAATAGATGAACTTAAAAAAATAGAAGGAGAGTACCTAAGTTATAAAACGTTCGAAGAAGGAGATGATATACGGCGAATTGTTTGGACAATTTATGCCCGTAATCGTGAATTGGTAATTCGTCAGCCTGAAATCATGAATCCCTATGCATCGCACATTAATTTTGTGCCGTTGTTTTATTCAGAAAACCTTATTACTGCTCCTCAAGGGGTAATTCGTTATTATCTTAGTGAATACAAACAACAAGTATGGAAAATCTATCTCGAATTATGTGCAGAAGGCAGTGAAGTCCGTTTTCAGAGTTCTTTGACATTGGATAGTCATTATGGAACAGATCAAAAAAATATTCGGGACCAAATTACAGGCGCAGAATGGCAGTCTTTAAATCAAACTACCATCCTACTACCTCGTAAATTTCCTTCAGTGGTTGTTATCCCTGCTATTGCACCTGATGAAGTAGTAAATGCCTTATTAATACATCCTGAAATTACATTGGTCTATATTCCAATGGATTTTTTTGCACTTAGAAAACGGCCGGTTTTGGAGAAACTGTTCATGAACGATAATCAGTCGATAAGAACAATTATGGACATATGGCATGTGCAGCCAAGTTATCATCAAATACAGTTGAGAGAGCGGCAGCGATTATCGATGTTTAAGGCGTATCCACAAGTAAAAGTCTTAGGAAATGAAGTGGGTAACGGATAGAAAATGGAGGCTTTATGCCTTGCGTCTTATATTGTTAGTTCTGCCTTTAACGGTTTTACTTTATACAGTAATCAATGGGATTTTACTGTTGGGTGGAATGGATCAGCAATTCACCAAGATAAACGCCATATTCTTGTTTATTACCCTAGCGCTTTCATCGCTAGTTTATTCGTTTAGATTTCGATTCAGCTCTACTACAGGATTATTGTTCTTGTTGTTATATGTTATTGTTCAATCTGCTGACCTCTTCTCATTTGGTGAATTTGATGGATTTTACATCTCATCTAAATTATTAATCGGTTCTTGGTTAATAGCCTGGTGTTGGTTGCTTGGATTTGGAATTTTAAGGAGCCTTGTCATTTTAACGGTTCAATTGGCGTTGCTTTTAGCTATTCACATTTATTCATTGGCGCAATTACCATTTGTTGATGCAAGTAGCCTGCTGTTATCAGCTACCCCAAACATCATTGTTTCTTTTTGGTTAATCTATGCTTCGTCCTATTTAAATAAAGTGGAACAGGGAAATGAAAGTGGAAAACAATTGCTGACCAAAATCGTGCTGTTTCTGCTCTTAATTCTCGCCATTTTAGGAGTAGTGATTAATTGGTTCAGTGCCGACATAAAGGGAGTTGAAAAGGAATGGGCGCAAGGTAAAGGAACTGGCAAAGGTAACTCTGGTGGAGGAAGGAAGGATGGAGAATCCATGACCAAGAAGAATCGTGATGGTGGTATTGAAAATAAGGATCAAACCAAGTTAACAGGCTCTTTGCAGCGCGATAAACAATTGGTTTTTGTGGCCAAACTTGATAATTATTTTGAGGAAGGTGTACCCAATCCTCTTTATTTTACCTCGCATTATTATACCTTGTTTGATGAGCAAACGCAGACGTTTGAGCCGGATCCAAAGATGCCTGCAAATGACTTGTTTAAGCCCGACCCCTCTCAAACGCCGCTTTACAAAGCAATTACTGATAATTCAGTTATCAAAAAGTCGGGAGGGGTACTGAATCGTAAAATTGTCAATGCAGAGATATACAAGGTAGCAATGGCAGCCAGTTCTTTTGTTGCGCCATCTACAGCATTTTATTGTCAACCAGTTTCCGTCCCACCTAATACAAATTTTAAAAGTGCTTATAAAGCTAAAATGTGGGTGAGTGAACTCAACAGTGCTTATTTTATCTACAATCCAGCTAATAATCCTGAGTTGAAAGCATTTCAAGAACAGCGATTTGACTTGTTGCGATCAGTTGATAAGATAACAATGACATCTGAAAAGGAAATGGCGTATTTCACGGCAATGCCTAAGTCACCTGATTATGACGTAATTGGACGTTTGTCAGATTCCATTACTCAAGGCCTTGATAAACCGATTGACAAAATAATTGCGATTCGAAATTATTTTACTTCCAAGGATAAGTATGGACAACCCTTGTTTAAGTATTCAGATAATCCGGGTGTTCCAGGTCTACCATCAGCTACTAAGCTAAAGTATTTTCTGTTTGAAAACAGGAAAGGCTATTGTGCTTATTTTGCAGGTGCTACTTTGTTTATGTTGCGAAGTTTAGGAATTCCTTCACGTATAGCCGTGGGTTATCTCGCAGTTGATCGTAGTAGTAAAAACCCCGGCTGGTATTGGTTTTACCAAGATCAGGCCCACGCATGGGTACAAGCTTATTTCCCAGGTTACGGCTGGCTTGATTTTGACACCACGGTGCCTGATCAAAATACCCAGCAAGCTGAGCAACCTGATGGAACACCTCCTGAAGAAATTTCGCAAATATACTTGGTGGCACATGGCCGCATTGTTACCATAGATACTCTTTCCAAGACGGTTTCATTCAAGACCAACCAATTGGTTTATCATGAAAAAGAGTACAAAGCGAAGGATAGTGTAACCCTTCAGTTGAACCTTACTCAAGCTAGGATTTTATTAGACACAGGTACATTAGCATTTAATAAATTAAAACCAGGTATGTCTGGAACTGCCGTATCCCGTGATATATCTTTGAAAGATACCAAACCAATCAGTGATGAGTTGACTGGCGTTATTGATGTGCTTAAACAGCCTGTGCCTATTGATGAACTTAAACTACTAGTTGAGCAAGCAAAAGAGAAAGAAAGTAAGAATAAGGGAACTAGTCAAACAGCTCGTAATTGGTGGAAAATCATTTGGATTATTGCAATAAGCTTCTGCTCGCTAATAGTACTATTACTCATGATGCCCATTTTTTACTCTGCTTACCTTGAACAAAGGGCAAGAACAAATGAGGTAGCCTCCGTTTATAAACGCTACTTATTTCGATTGCATATGTTTAATATTCGTCCTAATAATGAAAGCATTATGCAGTTTGCTAAAAGCGTGGATGGCCAATTTAATACTCACTTCAGGGAGATTAGCCAGGCGTATGCGAATAATCTATTTAATTCTTCAGTAGAACAGGAAAAACAGGAGAGCCAATTTACCTACAAGGTATTTAATAATTCCTTACTGAAGTCATTCAAGTTTAAGCACCGACTGAGGGCTCGAATGGATTTCATACGATGGATTACCTTTATTAAACAATTAAAAAAATAATATGGAAGACACAACTATTGCTTTCCAACAACTTAACAAGTTAACATCAAATATCGAAAGTGTTATCAAGGGGAAAACGAATCAAATTAAATTGGTGCTCACAGCCTTGCTTTCGGGTGGACATGTGTTAATGGAAGACAATCCAGGGACAGGAAAAACTGTATTAGCGAGAACCTTAGCGGGAAGTATTAGCGGTGCTGAAAAATCAGATGCTGTTTTTAAGCGGATACAATTTACGCCTGATTTGTTACCAATGGATTTGACTGGTTCCTATATTTTTGATGACCGAACAAAAGAATTTGTTTTCAGAAAAGGACCACTGTTTTGTAATGTGCTATTGGCAGATGAAATAAATCGGGCTTCACCAAAAGTACAATCCGCATTATTGGAATGTATGGCTGAAAACCAGATTACCATGGGCGAGAAGACATTCAAATTGGAACGGTTGTTTTTTACTATTGCTACACAAAATCCAATTGAGATGGAAGGAACCTATCCACTTCCAGCTGCTCAGTTGGACCGGTTTGCTATAAAACTCTATTTTGGATATACAGATGCCGACACTGAGTTATTGATTTATAAAGATTATTGGGGGATAAATGATGCTTTACACGCTGTTAAACAAGTTTTAACGCTGGATGATGTCATAGGGCTAAAAGCCGCAGCTGAACAAGTGGCGATTAATGAGGAAATATTAATATCGGTTCGAAATATCGTACATGGAACTCGGAATCATCCTGATTTATCGCTTGGTGCATCTACTAGAAGTGGTATCGCTTTCATAAAGTGTTTAAAAGCGTATGCACTCATAAATAATAGGCTATTTGTAAACGATGACGATTTGGCTCAACTTGCATCTCCAGTGCTTGATCATAGAATTATGGCTAGGACCAATGAGCTAAGAAAAAATGCTTTAAATGGTTTATTAGCAAAAGAACTCGATCGTTTGCGCCGTTTACAATTAGGATGAAGTCAATTGTATTCATAGTTGTTTGGTTTTTTTCACTCTCGGCATTTGCGAGTCCGGGTGATCGCGATGCTATTCGCTATGAAATCGATGCTAAACGCATTGATATCAATTATAACGACAAAGATGCATTACCTAGAAGCCGAGAATTCATTCGGCTAGACAGTACTTATTATGCAGGATACATGGTAGAAGGGTTGTACCGTTTTAATCGTAGTGCTGATTATTATGGGTACAAACAAGCTGTTGCTCCCTTGTACAAGGCCTTGGTATTGTTTGACGCAGATTATGGCAATACCATGCGCGATTTGTTTACCAACTTCAATTTTTATCAAAACAATGTCCGCCGATTAAACGATTTGTTTGAAGTTGCTGAGGCGCTGAAGTCGTGTTATAATATTCTTGAGTGGCCAGATTCATCACTTAAAGTTCTTAACTTAATTGAGGGGTATCATTTTCAAAAGGACTTTTTTAATGTCAATAGTGAAAAGGCATGGATGGTGCACAGAAATCGTTTCTTCAACCATTCTAAATATGCGTTCTTGGCCAACACAATACAGGAAAACGAAGCCCTTGCTTTTTATTGGTGTTACAAACGATTGGGTGAAATTCAAGAGCAAAAATACGTTAATGATTATTGGTTTGGTCCAGAGCAATCGACGCCTGATCGAATGCACGTATACCATCAATTGGCGTTACTGCACAATTACAACCGCAATTACGATAGCAGTGAATATTATTACAGGGCTATGGCAGAGGAAGGTTATGTTTCCTGGGGTAATTACGGCCATTTGCGAGAAGAAGTAGGCGACTTCACTTCAGCTTTGGATTTTTTCAATAAGGCTAGGGACAATGAGTATGGTTTAAATGAGTCGTATTATTACATTCCTTCACTTCTAATATTCAATGGGGCTCAAAAACAAGCTATTTCTTTTAGTTCCTCAAAAGTGGCCGTTTCAACTTCTTTACCGGGGTATGGCTGGTATACAATAGCCTTGGCGAGAGCTTATTTGTATGATGGGCAACTGGATAGCGCAAAATTCTGCCTTGATAAAGCCGATCGGTTTCATGAATTGCATATCAATACAACATTAACAGATGCTCAATACCGATTCACAATTCAGTTGCTTAATCTTCAAATATTAAAACGGAAGAATGCATTAATTAAATTCTTGAATAAGGGATGGTGGTACTCGCCTTCAGATTTGCAGAAGGTTTTCTTTAATTGGATGAATAAAACATTGTTAGAGTACCGGTTGGTTAGTGAAGTTTCTCAAATGGAAGAACGCCAGCGATTACTGTACGACATGTTTTGTGGAGAAAGTACCGTAACATTTGATGAGGTGGCTTATTTACTGGTGGATTTTAGTCCTAATTATTTTAGAAAATTATTTGCCAATTACACTGAAAATGATCCGCGTTTTAGATTACAGCCTTACTTTATGTATTACAAGGCACTAATGGAAAGAGAAGTAGGGGATGAGTCGGCTGCCCATGAAACGGCCAAATCAGCTTTGGCAATTTTAAGAGAAGATCCTTCTGGCGATCGCACTCAAGAGGAGAAGTTAATCGCAATGCGCTTGCTAGAGATTTTAGACGATAGTGATGAAAAGGAAGAAATGATTTCGCTCTATCCGCAACTGATTCCATTTTCAAATTACCATCCTCATATTGCGTTAAATATTGATGCGAATACCGGAGATGAGGAGACGGTGCAATCGTTTTTTGATGACGCCGGATTTGATTACCAAACAAACGGTGCTTTGGAGGTTTTTGTTAATGTTGAGAGGGATGATAAACTTTGCAAAGTGACCGTGGCATCGAATTCAAAAAACCCTGGATTTATTTATTCGACAACCTTTTTTATAAAAGATATAAAGCAAGCGCGTGAAGAGGTTATTTTGCGTGCCTTTGGAAAAGGGGGCGCAAAAGTAATAGAAGAGGATAAATAACGAAGTTGAATTATTGAGCGTTCCACCCCCCATCAACAGGGATAGAGGCACCCGTTAAGGTAGAAGCGTTTTCATTGGCCAGCATTAGCGCAACTGCACCTAACGTCTCAACGGGGACAAAGGATTTAACCGCCTGTTTTTGTAACATTACCTTAGAAACAACTTCTGATTCACTCAGATGATGTGCCTTTGCTTGGTCTGTAATTTGTTTCTCAACAAGCGGTGTTTTTACATAACCTGGGCATATGGCATTTACTGTAATGTTATAAGGAGCACCTTCCAATGCAAGCGTTTTTGTTAAACCAACTACTCCGTGTTTGCTTGCTATATAAGCACTCTTGAATTCGGATGCAACCAAGCCATGTGCAGAAGCAATATTGATAATCCGTCCGAATTTATTTGACTTCATACAATTCCAAACCAATTTAGAGAGGATGAACGCTGAAGTAAGATTAACCCCAAGAATTAAGTTCCATTTTTCGATCGGAAAATCTTCAATGGGACTCACGTATTGAACGCCTGCATTGTTAATGAGTACATCAATACTTCCAAATTTTTCGATAGCCGCATTTACCATTTCACAAAGCTCAACTTCAGAAAGCATGTTAGCACCACTGAACATCACTTGTACACCAAACTCTTTACCAATCGAATCAGCAATCTCATTCCCATTCGATTCTAAGCCATTAAAAACAAGGTTGTATTTTTTAGTTGCAGCGAAACTTCTTGCTATGCCTAAGCCGATACCACTGGTAGAACCGGTAATCAATACTGTCTTCATTCTACAAAGATAGTTATTGCGAATGAATCTAACTGTGGCTTAAATTTGAAAACGATAAATAGGATCGATGTCCTCTGTACCATCATGAATAACAGCAAGGTCGGTTATTAAACCACTATTAATACCGTAAACCCATCCATGCAAATGCACTTGCCTTTTCTTCCATTCATTTTGAACGATTCCTGATTTTGCCAAATTCTTTACTTGCTCAATGACATTGAGTTCAGTAAGCCGATCAGCCCGTTTATCCTCATCTGATATGGCATTTAACTCTACTTGATTTTTCTGATAAACGTCCTTAATATTACGTAACCAGTTGTCAACTTGCCCATACATCATGTTACTCATTGCTGCTCTTACCCCCCCACAACCATAATGTCCGCACACAATGACATGACTAACACCTAAATAAACAAGTGCGTATTCTAATACGCTCATCAAATTTACATCGGTGTGTACAACTAAATTGGCGATGTTTCGATGCACAAAAATTTCACCACTTTCAGTACTTGTTACTTCATTTGCTGGTACTCGACTGTCACTACAACCTATCCACAAGTAATCGGGACGTTGTCCAAGGGATAGCTTTTTGAAGTATAGAGGATCGTTTATTTTTTTGTTCATTGAGAAGTGCTTGTTACCGTCAAGTAACCGTCGGTACATCACTTCCATATCTTTTTTTGGTTCCATCAAAATTTGAATTTTACTAAATGAATATGAATGTTGCGTTGAAGCGCATTTTGATTAAAATCGAGTAATACTTCTTTTACATCTTTATCTGTGCTTTTGTTGATACTACCATCAATAATTATAGTGCTATTATCTTCGATTTTACTGAGGTATTGGGTGATAAAGCCCTTGCTAAAAAAGGTGGCGTGTTGCGGCAATTTTATAAGATAGGTCTTACGTCCTTCTATTTCATCTTCAACGGTCTCAAAGGTGTTCTTCAAGTTAAAACGAATAATAAAGATGATTGAAACAAAAAGACCAGCTCCCACCCCTTTAAGCATGTCCGTCCTTAACATTACAATTATAGTAATTATAAACGGAAGAAACTGATCCCATCCAGCATGGTATTGATCTTTAAAAAGCTCATATTTCGCTAATTTGTATCCAGTGTAAGTGAGAATAACGGCTAAGGAGGCATTGGGAATTAAACGCAGCAATCCGGGTAGGAATAAAACAGAGAGCATTAACAAGATGGCATGAATCACAATTGATAGCCTTGTTCTAGCTCCCGCATTAATATTGGCAGAACTGCGCACAATGACTGATGTTACTGGCAAGCCCCCAACTAAGCCACATAATACATTTCCAGCACCTTGGGCTAAAAGTTCCCGGTTAGAATTACTTTGTTTTCTTTCAGGATCGAGTTTTTCTATTGCCTCTAATGATAAAAGGGTTTCTAAACTGGCAACCACAGCAATGGTAACAGCAATCAACCAGATTTGTGAGTTCTTCCAATCGGTGAAATTAGGAATTAACATTGACGATCTAAGTTCATCAAAGGAGGTAATGGATGGTAGGTTGACGAGATGTTCGCTACTGATGGAAAATAAAGTACTGTTTTTAAACGAAATGTTAAGAAGAATGCCAACAACTACTACCAATAATGGTGACGGAATCAAACTCAGCCATTTGTCATTTTTGTAAAAATTTTGTTCAGCAATGATGAGGATTATGACAGAAACAAGCGCTACGCAAATGGCGCCGGGTGATATATAATTTAACATGTTAGAAAGCTCTGTTAGCGTATTCTGTCCGTCAGATTGAGAAAAGAATAAATCGCCTTCTGGATCGGCATCGTATCCCACCATATGGGGAAGCTGCTTGATGATTAGAATAATACCGATACCGGCTAACATGCCCTTGATTACTGCATTAGGAATGTAGGTACTAATATTACCTAGTTTTAATAAACCCATGGCTACTTGTATTAACCCAGCAAGGAAAACACAAAACATAAAGGTTTCGATTGAACCTAGTTGGGTAATGGACGAAATCACGATGGCAGTTAAGCCAGCTGCTGGTCCAGATACGCTGTAGGTGGAAGCGCTGATGGCCGATACAACTAATCCGCCAATAATGCCTGATATTATTCCAGATAATAAGGGTACCCCGCAGGCAAGTGAAATACCTAAACAAAGGGGAAGTGCTACTAGAAACACCACTACCCCTGCTTTTAAATCAGATTGAGTTTTTTGTAATTGCATAGTTAATGTTTGAAAGGTTAGAAACTTCGCTCAGAATCTTTAAACATTAAGCTTGGGTGGAGTTAAAATTTGATTGGTATAAAGACAATTGTAGAGTAGGTTGGTATAATCCTTATGGGCTTTTAGATAGTTTGTCCTAATTATTACAAAGGATCCGTATTCTGAAATCATGGAATCTTCTTCAAATGTGTCTTCCTCATTTTTTGATTCTTCATCATTGGAATCTTCCTCTTCTAAGGCCCCTTTGGATGAAATTTCATTGTAAATCTTTTTTACAGAGGTGCTACAGCCTTTATCGAAAAGAACAGCTAATGGTAATACTATAGAAATTCCCAACCCATTGATTATCAAAGAAATTAATAGTATTGAGAGGTGCTTCTTCACAAGTTCTTTTCACGCAAATATAAACTACTTATAAATATCTTAAAGATTTTTTATGGAACAATACTGAAGCTGGAATTGTTTCTTAATAAAAAAATCATCAATATACTGAAAGTCAGTTATTTAACCTCAATCTGATGCTATTAGTCTTTATACCCTCGAACCTGACGCCCATCTTCTAAGTATTGAATAATGCCAACCAAATTACCGCTTTCATCCCGCTTTAATTCGATTAGGTAATTGTCATTAAAGGCTGGTTTTATCCAATTCTCACTGATTACTAGCATTGGAGTTTTGGCTCTTCCTAATTCTTGATGATAGAGCACGCCAGATTCTACGAGTAATAAGCCAGTTGAAAAGGTGCCTGTATAACGCGTGGCATCGTATTTTAGAAGTGGCTTTAATCGCCCTTCAAACATAATTTTCTGCAATTCGTATGCACCTGTTGTAGTGTTGGGCATGTTTGGAAGTACTTTTTCAAACAAGTATTTCCCTGCAAAATACAAGGCGTCCTCGTGGGCACAGGCTACCTCGGGTTGCACGCCTTTTTTTTCCCAATTAGTGCCTGTTGCCGAACTGATAAAGGTACCAAGGGGGATGTCTGCTACAAAACCTGCACTTAATGGCTGATAGTTGACGATATGGGCTCCTCCACGGGTTGTTTCGCCAATGACTATGGCCCTGCCTTGATGCTGTAAGGTGTATGCTAAGGCTTCTGCTGCAGAAAACGTACGGTAACTTACCAGTAATACGAGTGGTTTATTGTAAAAATAGGTGCTGATAGTATCTGGCTGTGCTACACAACCTAATTTCACGTTCTCACTACGAATGTAAATATCTGCTAATTTTAGTGGTTGCTTGAAAAATTTCCCAGCGATAAAGGACATCATTTCAGGGGAACCACCAGAACCGTAACGTAAATCAATAACTAAAGCATTGGTGTTCTTTAAATAGCTAAACGCAGTATTGGCTGCTTGCTTGGAATAAGGATTCAAACGCACAAATTGACTAATTGAGAGGTAGCCAATGTTACCAGGTAGAATCTCGGCTCGACTAAAACCAAAGTTCTTGGTTCGGTCCTGCTCAAGCTTCTTATGCACCATGGCCGGTACATCGTCAATGTTGCCGGTAATTTCGTTGAGCATCTCCGGATAAAATAAAACGTGAAAATGTGCATCGTTACAGGCTTTCTGTATGTCTATTGTAAGCCTCGCTGCTAACGCATAGGGATCACTTAATTTGCTATAATGCCCTTTTTGATAGTTGTTTTGCACACTACTCGTCATCGATCGAATAGCAGTGGTGTCGATGTAGTGACGGTGAATTTGTGAACATAAACTGTCCACCAAGGTGCCAAGTTGAATGGAGTTAATTTCTAAGGATTGACTGAATGAAAAATACTGTATGAACAAGACGGAGCTTAAATACAGTATTCGAAGTCTATTCATCCCTTTTTGTGTTTCTTACTTGGGTGCAATTCTTCAATAAAGCTAATAAGAACTTTCGTAAAATCCTCATTCAAAGGAAGGGTGACATCATCGTATGTTTTCAAATTTTCCTTTTTATCCGTTGAAAGGCATGTTTTAAGTACATGGTTCATATTTGAAATGATGGCTAATTGCGCAGACTTTAGCCCTTCAGCTAATTTATGGGCATCTACTTCTTTAACTTGGACATCGGTGGTTCCTTGTACAATTAATACTGGTATTTTAAGCTTGCTGAGCTCCTTCGCTGGATCGTATTTAAACCAAGAAGTGAGGTAGGGTTGAACACTTGGATTAAGTATGGCATAGTAAATATAGGGGACATCCTTAATCGTGTCGCCTTGTTTTACGCGATCGAGCATTTCAAAGGCAATCTTTTGCATGTCAGCTGGCATCATGTTTAACTGCTCCTTAATTACCACGTCTGCAGGCCGACCTGCTCCTGCAATCGAAATAAAGCCTTTTACTTTTTTAAATTGATGGGCTACTATCATGCCAATTAATGATCCTTCGCTGTGTCCTGCAATAATAACTTCTGAAAAGCGAGAATCTTTGGCCAACATTTCAGCTAAGGCCTTTGCATCACTCACAAAGTCTTCAAACAAGGGATCTAATTCTCCTTTGCTACTTTGCCCAATGCCTCTTTTGTCATAACGTAAAGTGGCAATGTTCTTTTGAAGTAAAACATCTGAGATATATTTCAATGAATTATTCTCCATACTCATGTTATTACCATTTCGGTCGGTGGGACCAGATCCAGCAATAATTAACACGACGGGTACTTTTTGATTGACTTCGGGATAAACCAACACACCTTCTAATTTGACGTCGCCATTTCTAAGTGAAACGGGTTCCTCAGCGGCTTGCAGTAAAACAGAGGTGAATAAAAAGAGGCAAAATGCTACTATGGGTTTCATATGTAAAAAAATTAAAGCTCCATAGGAACTTCTATAATAAGGATATAACTACTGGTTAATATTGAAAAATTAAGCAACTCTGTTTCTGTAAAACCCGCACCATCACGAGAAGAAAGGGATACGCCATTCACTTCCACACTGCCAGAAATGAGAAATACATACACGCCGTTTAATGGTTTGTGAAATTGGTAATCAATTTGGGCTGCGTGCGAAAATTTGCCAAGCGAAAGCCAAGCGTTTTGATGAACCCAAGTGGGTAATCCAGCGTCTTGAGGACCAACAATCAACTGCCATTGATTGTTTAGTTGGTTATCAATTGTAAACTGTCCGTATCGCGGCGCAACATTCTTTTGATTGGGATAGATCCAGAGCTGTAAAAACTTTACGGACTCATGCTGGCTATTATTAAACTCACTGTGGGTAATGCCAGTGCCCGCACTCATTACCTGTACTTCCCCGGTTTTAATGATTGAAGCATTTCCTAGACTGTCTTTGTGAGCTAACTCGCCCTCCAATGGAATGGAGATGATTTCCATATTATCATGTGGATGCGTGCCAAAACCCATGCCAGGAGCAACTTGGTCGTCATTCAACACGCGCAATAAACCAAACCGAATTCTTGAAGAATCGAAATAAGAACCGAAACTAAAGGAATGTGAGCTCTTAAGCCAACCAAAATCTGCTGTTCCGCGTGAATTTGCTGGGTGTTTTATTACAGTCATGAATCGGTAAATATAGTAAATCAGTAGGTTTTTGCCTTGTTTACTGATCGGGGTTGTTTCACTGTGAAATGGGCCGCATCAAATTGGGTTTATTTCTTACACTTTGCGTTTTTTTTCACACTTACCGAAAAATAAGGGGTACAGTTAGAGTAGCTTAGACTCATGAATAAGAGAATTAAGGTCGCTTGTTTAATACCCGAAAAATTACTCTGGGAAGGGATTACGCGTTTGTTAGGACAACACCAACAATTGACTGTTTTAAATTTGGATCCATTAACAATGACCCTATTTGATTTGGTTAATAGTGATGTTGATATTGTTATAACGGAAATAAAGGGCCCATTGCTCGCAGATTTTCAAGATATGAACGCAGTTCTATTGTGCAATAAGTTGTGTGAAATTAACCCCTCCATAAAAATTATAGCTTGTAGCGACAAGGTTAGAATCGAGACTGTGAATGCTTTTTTCGAAGCAGGTGGTTCCGCTTTTGTTTCACGTCGTTCATCCTATGTAGAACTTATAAAAGCAATTGAACTGGTAAGGTTGAATGAACGCTATGTATGCCCAATTATTGGTAGTGGGTCAAGAAATTTAATCCGTTTTATGAACGGGACAGATGCTTATCTCAAATCTGCTCAACATGTTTTCACGCCTGCTGAAACAAATGTCCTAATTCATATCTCTGAAGGGTACTCTACAAAGCAGATTGCGGCCATGCTTAATCTGTCTGAAAAAACAATCGAAACCCACCGAAAACACTTATTCGACAAATCAGGGGTTAAAAATGTGGCCGAACTTATGGTTTATGCTTTTTCACATAAACTACTCCTTAACTAATTAGTCAACTTTTAGAGTAGCACTAAACGATGGCTTCTGAGGCCTGCGGCAACTTTCCAAACTTAATCAAGGCTTGTAAATGAGACTGAACAGCCGCAACCATAGTCGGGTGCTGGTAATAGGGTACGCCAAATTCTTTAGCGGTTTGCTCAACTATTTTTGATAGTGCGGGATAATGAACGTGACAAATAGAAGGAAAGAGGTGATGCTCTATTTGAAAATTTAATCCCCCTAAATACCATGTTAGAAACTTGTTATCACGTGCAAAATCAACGGTGGTTTGTAGTTGATGCACGGCCCAATTATTATGAATGACACCATTATCATCTGGTAATGGATAGCTGGTCTCGTCTACTGTATGGGCAAGTTGAAAAACAAACGTGAGAACAATGCCTGCAACAAAATGCATCGAAAAGAAAAGTACAAGGGTTTGTGTCCAACTACAATGGAATAGATAAACAGGTACAATAAGTGTCACGATAAAGTAAAGCAGCTTTCCTGTAAAAAGTTTAAGCACATCAAACCTGTAACTGGCCTTTTTTGTAAGGCCTTTTCTGTAATAACGGTGATATTGTATAAAGTCTTTTATTGTGGTCCAATACAAGGTCATAAGGCCATAAAAAATCAAGGCATATACTACTTGAAGCTTGTGGAACCATTTTACTTCGGTATGGGGTGAGAAACGTAGAATGAGTTTGTCCTGTATGTCTTCATCATGGGTTACAACATTGGTGTAGGTATGATGCAAGGTATTGTGTTGAATTTTCCAATTGATAAGCGAAGCTCCTAAAAGATGAATAGAATAACCTATCCATTGGTTGACTTTATGACTTTTACTATATGCGCCATGAACAGCATCGTGCATTACACACATACCAATACCAGATAAGCCAAAACCCATTACGACGCCTAAAACCAAGGCAGCCCATGGGGCTGGATGAAAAAGTATAAGAATTAAAAATGGAAGGATATACAGGCATAACATAAAAATGGTTTTGAAAACCATCTTATTGTCTGAATGCTTGTCTAAATTCGAAGCTTTAAAATAGTCATCTACCCGTTTGCGCAAGGTGGCAAAGAATAGAGTTCCACTACGTTCCGGATCAATAAATCGTAATAACGGTTGCGACATCCAATCTTTTGCTAATCAGTCAAATATGAAAATAATTTTCAAGTTTTCAAAACGGGTTTTTAAGAGAAAAAAGGAAGAGGGATTCCAAAATTGCTCACACAAACGCAATAGGATTTATTTATTAGATCACAAACCACATCCCTCTTCCGGAGGTTAGGGTAACCGTAAATTTACTTGCAAATTATGTGCCAAATACGATTCGTATGTACGAATCGTTCAATAAGTGATTGAAAATAGCTTTTAAATGAGTAATTGGATTGCGGGAAACCGCTAATCTCCGCTTGCGTCAAACGTTGGTTGTTTTCGAACTCTGGTGATGATAGACAGGCTTACCTGATAATGGTAAAGGGGAAAATAGAATTGTTTAAGGCTTGGATTTAAGCGATTGAATCGTGGCTATTGGATCTTTACTGCCAAATACAGCGTTCCCCGCAACTAATACATCGGCTCCTAGTTGTATTAAACTTGCGGCATTATTCAAATCTACTCCGCCATCAATTTCAATTAATGCTTGGCTGCCACTGGTTTGAATCATGGATTTTAATCGTTCAATTTTACTGCGAGTGGCTTCTATGAATTTCTGGCCTCCAAAACCGGGATTCACACTCATCAAACAGACTAAATCAATGTCTGCAATTACGTCTTCCAATTGCTGTATCGACGAGTGGGGATTGAGGGCGACACCAGCCTTCATACCCGTGCTCTTGATGGCTTGAATGGTTCGATGCAAGTGAGTACTGGCTTCTAAATGAACAGTTAAAACATCTGTACCAGCTTCTTTAAAAGACTGAATATAACGCTCAGGTTGAACAATCATTAAATGAACATCTAAAGGCTTCTTGGCATGCTGCTTTAGAACTTTCATAACCGGAAAGCCAAATGAAATGTTTGGCACAAAAACGCCATCCATAACATCAACATGAAACCAATCGGCCGAACTGGCATTGATCATCTCAATATCGGCTTGCAGATTTCCAAAATCAGCAGAAAGTATAGAAGGTGCGATTAAATGTGCCATCCCTACAAAATTACATAAATGTTAGCGATGGAGAAACCAGAAAGTACCGTTCCTTAAAATTTCTACAAATACCGTTCCTAGCTTCACTCCTAGTGGAGATAAAGCTTCCTGGTCATAATGAAATGAGCCATGTAGTTGTACTGCTCTTGTGAAAACCGACACCTGCACTTGCTGTATTCGGACATAAAATTATCGACGGGAGCAAAATAATAGTCACCATTGCCGTCTTTAAGGCCATAAACCGGACCGCATCCTTCAATCGATGGGGAACGACCGATTCCTGTACCTGCGGGAAAAGGGTCGGATTCTGTATCACAAAACCCATCACCATGGGTGTAACAATTTGAACCAGCACCTCTTTTTACCCATTCACGGGTTTTTATCGTTGGATTATTGGCTGGAGGCATAGGGGTAACGGGTGTTATGGAGTCTATTTCAGCATAGGTGTGCGGTAAACCAAAAAAATGACCAAATACGTGCTCAATGTAACCATCATTCATAGCGTCCGTATCAATAATAATGGCATCCGTAAATTGATTACTACTCAAGGGTGGAATAGAATAGGTGTAGGCTGAAGTTTCACCAGAGATGGGGGCACTTAAGTCCAATGGCATAAACAGATTAATTGTATTGGCTGTTGAATAAGAATGTATGGCCACATTTGCTAAATTACTATGTGACCAATTGTTCCATAAAGAGTTTGGTATAACTACGGTACTGCAGGCTTGAAATTTTACACAAATACGTGAAAAGGCATTATTTAATTTATTAAGTACTGTGGCTTGCTTAGCATTCATAAAGGATGTCGTAACAATATTGCCTGTGTCCTTAATAAAGTAAAATACAATTGAAAAGGTCTTATTCAAACAAGTGTCGTGCATCGCACTGTTTACCATGGTTTGAACTTGCTTTGTACCATTACCGAGCGGCTTTGCTGTTTGTGCAGAAATTGAAGTGAGAAGAATACCAAAAAAAATTGTGAGGTAAGCTACTGCTTTAGTTGTGCGGATTGAAGAATTCACTATATTTGGATAATCCCAAATATAAAAAATTAAACAATATGTCAGCCCGGTGGCTGTTGATTTTTCTAGCACTTTTTTTCTCTGCCACCACTCAGGCACAGATTACAGCAAGTCCTGCCGCAGGCTGTGCTCCTTTGTCCGTTGTGTTTTCAGGGCCAGCGAATGCCACAAATATTATGTGGACCCTCGGCGGCGGAAATGGGACGTCTACCTTAGCAAGCCCAAATGGTTTATATGTCTCTCCTGGAAATTATTTAATTACATTTAATGGTAATGTAAATGGCTCACCAGTTACTTATACTTATAATTTACAAGTAGGCACCGCACCGACCGGAAATTTTGCGTTTGTCGTTCCAGCTACCCATTGCGCCCCCATGACCGTGTCGTTCACCGCGAGTGGAGGTGCTGGTGGAAGTGCCTATAGCTTTGCTTTTGGTGATCTTTCGCCAGTCATTACTACAACAGCAAATGCCCTAGTACATACTTATGCCTCAGCAGGTATTTTTGTTCCTGTCATGAAAATCGTTGATGCGGTTACCGGTTGTACCGCTGTGGCAGCCAATAGTTCTGGTTCAGTCATCGTTTCCAATCCGCCTCAAATTGTAATGGCGTCTACCAATGGCTGGACAGGCTGTACGCCCCCATTCTCATCAAGCATTGATGGCAGTGGGTCCACATCAGGTTCACCTACAGGATCTTCGCTCACATTCAATTGGCAAATGCCTGGAGGAAATCCTTCGTCCTCAGGGGCTGCTGCACCAGGGGTAGTTACTTGGAATCAAGGTCTATATACCGTTTCAGTCGTTGTCACAGATAATAATAATTGCAGCTCAACTGCAAGTACGGCTGTGACTGTTACTAGCCCGAGTTTGACTGCACATATTCCTAGTGTTGTTTGTATTGGAGAAGAAATTCCTATTACTTGGTCTGGCACTGAACTTACCTCTACTTGGAATCACGTTAGCTTGGGCTCTCCAACCGTTCTTAATAATTATAATCCAGGGGGCACAAATAACGATACCATCCCTCCAATAACCGTTCCTGGATTACAAACAGTAACTGTTACTCTCAATACAGCTCCCGGTTGTGCCCCAATTGTGCAAACCTACACGACTTTTGTTGAACAAATTACAGCGAGTTTTGTAATTCCTGCTGTAACTCCACAATGTAGTTCGCTGGCGATTGTTACACTAACCAACCTAACGACGGTTAATAGCGGCGCAGCGCTAAGCTTTAATTGGACATCCGGCGCATCACCATTACCTCCCTCAGATCACATTCTTGGCTCACCTCAAATTACAACCAATACGTTAACACCAGTTACATTCACCTACTATCAGGGAAGCAATCAACAGTATGTTTCGTATGATTACTTTCTGCCAACAATTCTTCTTGTTGTAACTTCAACTAATGGGTGTACAGATGCAATGGTTGCTGCACCTGTAATAAATATGCGACGCCCAACTGCTAAATTTAACATGTCTACAAAAATGGGTTGCAGTCCATTGGTGGTTAAATTGCGTGATACGAGTACATACCATTCGGCCTTGCCAATAACAAGTTATACTTGGAGCAATGGTGCCAACCCACCAACTTTTGTAACTGGTACTGGAAGTTCCATCCCCCCTCAAACATTTACCTATACTTCTCCTGGTACCTACTACCCACGTCTCAAAATTCAAACAGCAGGTGGATGTGTTGATACATCTTATGTGGATACCGTCTTTGTCTCCGGACCGCCTACTATTTCAGCAACTGTAATTCCACAACCATCAATTTGCGTGGGACAAGGGGTACAAGTTATAATGTCTGGAACACCTTCAGTTTCAACACCAACAAATCCTATTCAACATTGGCATGTTACATCGTCTAATAAAATGTTCTCAGGCTGTGTAAACAATGCGAGCCCAACTTATTCTTTTAGTCAAACTGGCACACAAAATTTTACCATCTCTGCCTATCATTTTGGCTGTGCTTCTTCTTCTGTTATTACACAAAATATTGTTATCAAGGGGCCCCTGGGTCGATTCCGACATGAAACCAATTGCACTGTCAACAAGAAGTCAGTCAACTTCTATGTTCACCTGGAAGAAACACAAAGTGCCGTGCTTAACTACGGTGATGGTACGTTTACCAATATTGTAGGTAACGCGAGTGGGGTATTTAATGCCGTTTATTCGCACACTTATGCAAGTTCAGGAAACTTTACAGCATCCTTGGTGGCAACAAATAATGCTACGGGGTGTGGACCAAGTACTTATACCGAGACAATTAAAATTAGACAACCAAGGGCAAAAATCGATTTTAAAGGCCAACCACTTGCTAATAATGTAGCCATTGCTTGCACTAAGTCCAGGTACTATTTTACAGCTAACAATTCAGTCGATGCCTTGGTTTCGTGCCGCCTAGGTTACCGGTGGTTCCTGCAAAGTCCTTCTCACACGATGACTCCAGTCGACTCCCACTTGCCTTTCTTGCACGATAGTATCATGTCTATTCCTGATACACTTGTATTTGATCCACTTTTCTTAGATACATTCAGAGTGGCTGGCAATTATACGATAACACTGCGGATCAAGGATGAAAATAATTGTACAGATACAACAACCAGAATATTTCGTATTAGTTCAGCTAAACCACAGTTCACACTAACTCCTAATCCGATTTGCGCGTCTAATTTAACTATGCAAGTTCAAAACGGAACGTATTCAACAGTAGTCTCCCCAGATGCAATAACCAATTATACATGGTCAGTTTACTCTCCAAATTTTCAAGCACCAATTTTCAATACGCTCGTAGCCGGGAATCCTACTTACAACCCAACCTTTTCCTTCGGTATCGTGTTGCCTCAATCCCAAACTTTTTCTGTTGTTGCTATAGCCAAAAACAATCTAGGTTGTATTGATACCACGATTAAAACAATTCAAATCAATAATCCATTTCCAAATTTGGTTACAAATAGTTTAATAACGTGTATCCCAAAAAACGCAAGTGCTAATATCACCTTTAGCGCAGTTGCAGGTGCCACCAATTATGTGATGGATTATGACGACCCTCCTGGTTTAACAGTACAATCCAATAATTTCTTGAACAAAAGTCATACCTACGTTACACCAGGTACTTACAAACCTAAACTAACCATTACAGATGTTGCTGGATGTTCATCTACACAAGAGTTAACAATTCGTGCAATTGGTCAACCAACTGCTCACATTGTGTTTAAGGATAATCTCAACTCATTCTGCGCACCCGGTTCTCCAACCATTTTTTCAACCCCTTCAGTGAATGTCACACAAGCTAATTGGCATTTGTGGACGGTAGGCTCAGTAACTACGCCACCACCTGGCGATGATACACTAACAAATATTTTCCCAAAAACAGGTGTTTATCCAATCACACTCAAAGTAAGTGTTGATGGTTTTTGTGAAAGTACAGCTACCTCTACGGTTACGGTGGTAGAGCCACCGAGAGCGAAGGCAATTGCGAATAAAGATAAATTATGCATCGGTGATACACTTAAAGTGTCACTTAAGGATAGTCTTTACGTTATGGGATGGAAATGGTTTTTTATGGATAATTCCCAGCAACCACTTATCGTAGCCGGTACGGTGCTGGCAAATTTGTATCCAAAATACCCTTACACTTATACTTCTGTGCCCGCCTCAGCAGTAAACGGAAGTGTAACCATGTACTTGTTGTATTACTCGTCAGGTATGGCATGTAACGATGTATCACAGATTAAAATTCAATTAATTGACCTCGATGCTTCGTTTATTCGAGAAAACGATGTCTACTCCCATTGCTTAGGCGTCACAGATAAATTTCAAAGTACGACACTTAACCCATTAGGACTTTCATTAAACTATTCATGGAATTTTAATTCTGCTGCGGCAACTGGATCAAATGCAGCCTATACATTCACGCAAGCGGGACTTCAGAATGTTTCTATGACTGTTCTTGACACTGAAAATGGCTGTAAACGTTCGGCTGCTAAAACTATTACAGTTTTCCCTCTACCGCTTGCAAAAATATTCGTTGCAGATACGGCTTGTCCAAACGCACCTTATTTCGTGGCAGGTTCTGGTACGCCAGGTATTTCAGGGGCATTAACTGGTACCTTGATGCCAAAAGGAACCGTTGTAAACATTCCGTTTAATAGTAAGGATAGCTCACTTGTATCTACAACCTATTCTTTAATGGTAACCGATAATAATGGGTGCATTAGCCCATCTGCCATCGATAGTATTTATATACAGCAACCGGCTAAACCAATTAAATGGGACACCACAATAATTATTGGCAAACCTGTGAATATTAATGCTTGGGCTGGATCAAATTTCACCTATACTTGGTCACCAGAGGTGTTCGGATTGAATTGCCTCAATTGCCCTAATCCTGTATCTAGTGTTACAGCCGATATAACATATACGGTGCTAATCGAAGACCAGCCTCTGAGTTGTTTTGTTACAGAGAATGTGTATTCAATCAAAGTACTACCACTTACTTCACTTGAATTACCAGGTGCTTTCACACCAAATGGTGACGGCATAAACGATATTATTTTTCCGGATGGATGGGGTATCAAAAAATTGGTCTATTTAAGAATTTACAATAGATGGGGCCACTTACTGTTCGAAACAGATGATATGAGTAGGGGATGGGATGGTAAATTCCAAGGAATCCCTCAAAATATGGATACGTATGTCTATCAGGCAGCTGTTGAAACGTATACCAATGAAACAATCGAAAAATCGGGAACATTTAAATTAATTCGTTGAAGAAGCTACTGATATTTCTTTTGTTGGGTTTGCCTGTGATTATATGGGCACAGGATGTACACTTTAGCCAATATTATTTCTCGCCCTTAAGTTTAAACCCTGCTCATACTGGCAATTTTAAAGCGGATTACAGAGGCTTTTTAAATTACAGAAGTCAATGGAAGGAACTTGGTCAAGCATATGAAACCTATTCGGCAGGTGCTGATTTAAACTTCTACCCAAAAGGAAAGAATTACAGCGGAGGTTGTTTGTTTATTAATGATAGAAGCGGGGGTGATCTCGTCGTAAATAAAGTCATGTTTTCTGGTGCGAGACATATACGTATCGCTGGTTTTAAAATTCATGCTGGCGTTCAGTTGGCATGGGTTATGAAGCGCATCGATCCATACAATACGACCTTTCCAAATCAATTAAACTGGAATACTGGTGGTTTCGACCCAACATTGCCTAATTTCGAAACGGGACTAATACAAAAGGATAATTTTATTGATATCAATCTTGGTGGGGCCTTCGAAAAAAAATCGGGTCAGCTAATTACAGAAGGTGGCTTTGCGCTTTTCCATTTGAACACACCTAAGGAATCATTAAATGGGAACAAGACAAAAATAACCATGCGTAAAGCTTTAATGGGAGCTATTGGTTGGCAATTCACCGAAAAGGTTTCTTTGAAAGTGCACACGCTCTATGGCTTTACTACAAAAACGAGTGATTGGTTGTCCGGTGTAACTATTGACTATATTTTTAATTCGGGACCTTTCTTTAATAATTCGTTTTTTGGAGGTTTTATGTGGCGTGCAGGTGTTAATAGAAACGCCGATGCTGGAATTGCTACAGTGGGCTTTAATATCAATAATTATACCATTGGCTTCAGTTACGATGTTACCTATTCAAAATTAAAAACGTCTGTAGATAGCAAGGGTGCCTATGAAATAGCCATCATCTTCAGAGGAAAACATACCCGAATTACTAAGAAAGAAGTGCCTTGTGAACGTTACTAGAATTTATTCGTGTATAATTCTCATGCTTCTTATTCTTCCTGCATGGGCGCAAGTAGACAGCAATTTGGTCAAAAAAACCAAACCAAAAGTGCTTCGCAAAATGGGGGCCAATGCACTCGACCAAAATGACCCTTCTAGCGCCGTGTTGTTGCTCAATGGAGCAGTTACTAAAATGCCAAAGGATGGGAAATCATGGTTCTTGTTAGGGAAAGCCTACATGGCTCAAAGGGATTACGAACGCTCTAAGACCGCTTTTTCAAAAGCGATAGCTGTCGAGCCTGAGAAACAAAAATCAGCGGTATTCTACTTGGCCATGATGCAGAAACAAAGTGGCATGTATGATTCTGCCGCAGCAAATTTTAAACGATACAGAAAATTGAAAGGAACAGAGCCCGCCTTAAAAAAAATGGCCGCATCTGAAGCTAATTTTTGTGATTCTGCGAAAATTCAAATTCGTACAAGGAAACCAATGGTGGTAATGCGTCTCGATACAACCATCAACAAGGTAAATACAGAAGCATCGCCAATTCAAGTTGACGAAAACACAATATGGTATTCATCGCTGCGGACTGAAAAAAGAATTTTCGTTGAAGAGGATGACACTGCAAATATTCCAACAAGAAGAATCTATAAAGCGGCTAAAACAAAAGGTGTCTGGCGTTTTGCCGGCGAAGTAAAAGGGCCCTTTAATACGGCTGATGCAAATAATGGAAACGCTAGTTTTTCGGCAGATGGTAAGCGTCTCTATTTTAGTCGGTGTGCTGAAAATACGCTAGAAAAATTTGTTTGCGCTATCTACGTCTCTACAAAAGAAGGGGACAAATGGTCCGAACCTGAAAAGCTTCCTGAGCCAGTTAATTTGAAAAATTATAGCTCTACAATGCCTTCTGTTGGAACAGATCCTGCCACTGGTAACGATATCATTTATTTCGTAAGCGATAGAAATGGTGGAAAAGGTAAACGGGATATTTGGTACACTGTTTTCGACAAGAAAAAGAAGACCTATAAAAATCCTAGAAACGCAGGGTCAAAGGTTAATACGAAAGAGGATGACATAACTCCATTTTTTGATAATGAAACGCGCGCTTTATACTACAGCTCAAATGGATGGGGCGGTATGGGTGGTTACGATGTGTTCATGGCTACTGGTGATGGTAAAAAATTTACAGGATCTAAAAACATCGGCGCTGCCATCAATACTGGTGCAGATGAGATCTATTACACTATTGGCAAAAATCGTAAGGAAGGTTTCTTCGTCAGTAACAGGAAAGGGGGCAATGCACTTAAAAATCGTACCTGTTGCGATGATATATATTATTATGCCAATCCTTCCTATATCAACGTAAAGGTGAAGGGAACCTTGCAAGATCCTGCTAATCCTAAAAAAGTGCTTGCTAACACATTAATTGAGGTTTATAAAAAGGACCCTGTAACTGGTGAACCAATTCTAATTAAAACAATCACATCAGACAGTCTTGGTAAATATAAAACCGAGGTAGAAGCTGGTGCTGATTATTTCCTGATGCCTAGAAACAAGGAATATCTGGCTACGAAAACGCCTATTCCCGCTAAAAACCTAACAAGAAATACAACGATTTCAACAACAATGGTATTGAAAGAGAAACCTAAAGGAACCATATTCATTCCAAATGTCCATTATGATTTCGATAAACCTACTTTAACTCCTGAAAGTAAAGGGGTGCTAGACACTACACTGTATACGCTGCTGAAGGCCAATCCTGATTTGCTCGTGCAAATTGAATCGCATACGGATAGCAAGGGCAGTGAGGCTTACAACTTAAAACTTTCTCAGAAACGAGCGGAATCGGTAGTGCAATACCTAGTGTCTAAAGGAATTAGTGCTAAACGACTTACTGCCAAGGGATTTGGAGAGGCAAAACCGCTTGTTCCAAATGAAAATCCGGATGGTAGTGACAACGCTGATAATCGTGCAAAAAATAGAAGAACAGGTTTTACAGTTACTGGTTATGCCGACATCGAAATTAAAACTGAGAACGAATCTGAAGATTAATAATAGTTTCTGATAAGCACTACCGTTACCCCTTTACATGGGGAAGTTGTATTTGGTTCCCACAATTGAAATGTCCTTTGGGACAAACACTAAACCCTCTCAAACCGCATGGCCGACAATTTACATCGGCTTCTATAATGGTACTATCATCGCTTAGTGGGCCAAAACCAAAGGCAGGAACAGTTGAACAGAAAAAGGCTGTCACTGGGGCATTCATCGCAGAGGCAAAATGCAAGGGAGCGCTATCATTGACATAGTTCATCATTGAAGATTTCATTAATGCACACGATTCTAAGAAACTAAGCTTACCGGCTAATACCTCCACATTTTTATGATTGACTGCTCCTTTTATTTTCTGACATAGTTCTGTATCACCCGGTGCTCCTAATAAATATATAGTAAGAGCATTGGGAACAGCATCAATCAATTCCACCCATTTGCTAAACGGCAATTGTTTGGTAAACCAAACCGATGTTGGCGCCATACACACATAGGCCTTGCTGGTATAGGATAAAATGGTATTAAAATCGTTTTGTGTTGGATAAAGCCGAGGCGGAAATGCATCACCAGGGGCAATGTCTTCAATCAACGCTTGATAACGGCTGGTCTCATGACGGCCATCGCCAATAACATGATGCGCTGTATGATTAAAAAGAAATGAAAGGGGATTCTGCTTAAAACCTGCAATATGATGGGCGCCTGAAAAACCTGCGAGTAATCCTGAACTCAGGTAACGATGACAGTTTATAACACAATCAAATTGCTTACGCCGAATGGAAAACAAAAGTTGAAACAAATGACGTATTTTTTTAGAACGCTTCTCCCAAACCATCACCTCTTTTAAATAAGGATGATTCAGAAATAATGATTCATTGCCAGCTCTAACCAAAAGAGTAAGGGCCGCTTGAGGAAATTGCACATGCAGTTTTTCTAATACGGATGAACTTAGCACGGCGTCTCCAATAAAGGCAGTTTGTATAACTAGTATGTTCTTGTATTCGATGCTCACCCGTGTATGGTTCCTTTCTTCCCGTATGTTCTAATCACCTTCGATTCATAGGTAAGCCACTGTTTCCAACGCGCATTCACGTCTTCAAACTTGTCGCCATATTCACGTGCGAATCCTATAAATGTTGTATAATGGTTGGCTTCACTTATCATTAAATCGCGATAAAAGGTACGCAATTCCTCATCATTAACGTGCTCCGATAAAACGCGAAACCGCTCGCAACTTCGCGCCTCAACTATGGCAGCAAATAACAGTCGGTCAGTTAAGGCTTGGGCACGAGGCAACCCCTTCCGCATGAAATGATAAAGTTCATTTACATACGAATCCTTACGCTCTGGACCTAGCACAAAACCACGCTCCTTGATCTTAGTAAGCACCATTTCAAAATGAGTGAGTTCTTCTTTAGCAATCGATAACATGGTTTCAACAAGCAAGGTATGGTGTGGCCAACCTACGACAATACTTATGGCATTACTGGCTGCTTTTTGCTCACACCAAGCGTGGTCAGTTAGAACTTCAGAAATAGCTGACTCAACTATTCGTACCCAATGGGTATCTGTTTCAAGCTTTAATCCTAACATATATCAACGCTCTTCGCCAAAGGTAATAACATTTTTACCTATCATTACAGTCAGATTATGATAGGTAAATTATTTTTAATTCCGGTTCCGTTGAGTGAAGCAACTCCTCGAGAAAAATTCTCTGCATATCATTTGAATGTGGTTCAGGGGCTTAAGTTTTTTATTGCTGAAGATCTAAGGACGGCTAGAAGAAATTTGAAGTTCTTTCAATACCCAGAAATTGGAACAGCAGAAATTATGCTGCTAAATGAACATAATAATAAAGAGCCTTTAGAACATCTTCTACAGCCACTGCTCGCAGGTAATAATGTTGGATTGATGAGCGATGCAGGATGCCCTGCAATTGCTGATCCCGGAGCTGAAATAGTGAAATTAGCCCATAGTAAAGGGATAGAGGTAGAACCACTAAGTGGACCCAGTTCTATCCTTTTTGGAGTTATGTGTGCAGGCTTTAATGGGCAAAATTTTGCATTTAATGGATACTTGCCTCCTGAGCGTGACTTAAGGGAAAGAAAATTGAGAGAATTGGAGAAACAAGCCTTGATAAGCCGACAAGCTCAGTTTTTTATTGAAACACCTTACCGTAGCGTCAATATGCTCGAATCATGCATTAATGCCCTTAAACCGTCAACTTTATTATTCCTTGGTGCTGATATGGAATCTTCTAAACCATTCTATAAAACTGCTCCAGCCATATCATGGCAAAAATTTCAACCGGAGGTTATTCATAAAAAGCCAGTTGTGTTTGGAATATGGCCTTTTTAACGAAATGAATTTCTTTACTTTTACAAGTAGTGGGACTATTTTCAATTATAAGGGCTAAACACAACCTCGTGTTTAAATTGGTTATTGTAGTGGTCGTTGCTACTTGGGTGGCATGGTTGCTTCCTGGAAGACTCGTGCAAGGCCATCGGGTTGATTCTCTAACCACCGTTTGGCCATATCCTGATGTTATACCAACTCAAGATTTCCTAATTCGCAAAACTGACGGCGAAATTCGAGCCGAAAAGGCGGCAATAGTGAATTCATCCCCTTTATTTTTTGAACAGATCTGGAACGAAAAACAAGTAAAATCAGATTTTGTCAATATTCACTTCACCGGCAAAGAACGCGATGAATTAAATAAACGTTTGGAGGCTATTTATTCAAAGGGAATTATTGAAGAGGTATCTGAATTAAATAGCCACCGTCCTATCTTTATTCTTAATGGTAATTATGCTGAAACGGCATCCCTCTCCAACTTCATGACTATTCAGGAAGCTGCAAACAGGCTCAATTCTGAAATGTCAGCTCAAGGGTACAAGATGGATTACACGGGTTGCCTTGCTGTAACCATGTTTTATGAACGGAATAGATCCGAACAAAATTTAAATAACCGATTACAACAATTTTCCGTTTACAAAAACATCTTAAAAGCCGGACAACCTTTGGTAAGACAAGGCGAATCTCTGAACGAGAATAAACGGTTCTTAATAAATCGCTACTATTTTATGCTCAATGAAGGGCAACACAACGACTTGACTGGGTTCGCAGGTAAATGGCTGCTATCATTCATCCTGATGCTGACCTTGTTAGTTTTTCTGGCGTTTTTTAGACGATCTATTTTCGGACAAAATAGGCAGGTGGCCTTCTTGTTCTTATTATTGGTCGGGATTGTGACAGCGGCGTCTTTTTTCTATAGATATGGACTAAACATCTTATTCCTTCCTTTTATGCTGGTGCCAATTGTGGTAAGGGTGTTTTTTGATGGTAGGACAGCGCTCTTCACTCATTTAATGATTGTGTTATGCACAAGTTTCTTCGTGCCAGATAAACTAATGTTCATTCTCATTGAATTAATTCCGGGAATAGGGACCTTGTTTGTGGTAGCAGAAATGAGAAAAAGACAACAAATACTCAATGCTGCAGCTCTCATCTTTGTTTTTTATGTGCTTATTTTCACGTCTTATAACCTAGGGTTCGGATCTCCTGCCATCGTTATGGCTCCGTCGTCATACATCCCTTTTGCCTTCAGCTCAATGCTCGTGTTGTTGGCCTACCCGTTGATTTATTTGATTGAAAAAGTATTCGGATTTATTTCCGATTTCAAATTGTTGGAATTAATTGATCTGAATCATCCGTTGCTTAGGCGATTGTCTCAAGAGGTTCCTGGTACCTTTCAGCACAGTTTACAAGTGGCCAATTTAGCCGAAGAGGCCATCTATTATATCGGTGGAAATTCACTACTCGTTAGGGCTGGCGCAATGTATCACGATATCGGTAAATTGAACAACCCAATGTACTTTACCGAAAATCAATTGGCAGGTTTTAGTCCTCATCAAGAAATGGAACCGATTGAGAGCGCCCGAATTATTATTAATCACGTAATCGAAGGGGTGGAATTGGCAAAAAAATACAACCTCCCTGAACAAATCATCGATTTTATTCGAACACATCACGGCACTACTTCGGTGAGGTACTTCCTGCACCTTTTTAGAAAACAAGGACATGAGTCCAAAGTGGCTGAAAGCCAATTCCGATACCCAGGACCGATTCCTTTTAGCAAGGAAACAGCTGTGTTAATGATTGCCGATGGGGTAGAGGCGGCCTCTCGTAGTCTCAAAACACACGACGCCGTCTCAATCAGTGACTTGGTCGATCAGATTATTGAGTACAAAATTGCCAATAACCAGTTTATTAATGCCGACATTACTTTCAAAGACATCACGACTATTCGTAAGATATTCAAAAAGCGATTGATGAATATCTATCATGCACGAATAGAATACCCATCCTAGTGACTTATTATGCTTAAAATCAGTATATTTGCACCGTATATGAGGAAATTCCTATTTGTATTTTCCCTGATGATGCTCATATCATCTTGTAAGGTGTTTAGGTCAAATCTGATGCTGAAAACACCAAAAAACTTTTCATATGATCAATTAAACGACTCTCTTACCGGAAAAGACTACAAAATCGCGGTAAACGACGCGATTGTCTACAGGGTGTTTACCAACAATGGCTACAAATTGATTGACCTCGCTACCCAATCCAATGCCATCTTCAGAAATGATGTGGATGTGATTGTTGAAAGTGATGGGTGTGTGAAAATGCCAGTACTAGGTCGAATCAAAGTTGCTGGCCTTACTATCCGAGAGGCAGAAAAACTACTTGAAGAGCGATACGATACGTTATATGTCGATCCCTTCATTTCACTTAGAATTACTAATAAAAGAATTATCATATTTCCTGGAAATGGCGGACAGGCGAAAGTTTTAACCCTAGCAAATAATAATACAACCTTGCTAGAAGCAATAGCCTACGCTGGCGGTATTGTTGAGGATGGAAAGGCATTTAAGGTAAAGTTGATTCGCAACAACTCGAATGTAGCGGAGAAACCACTGGTTTATTTAATTGATCTTTCGAAGATCGAAGGGGTAACTAAAGGTAACTCTATCGTGCAAGCAGGAGATATCATCTACGTTGAGCCGCGATACCGTCCGTTATCCACATTTAACCGCGAATTTACACCTATCGTTACATTGTTATCCAGTGTGCTTATTCTCTACCAATTCTCGAGAATCACCGGTAATTAAGATTAAAAATGTTCAATCCACAGATCGACTCCCAATCTAGTCAACTGAAGGACATAACCGAGAAGTTTAATCGCGGTTTTGATGTCGGTCTATTGGCACTGATTTTTGTAAAAAACAAGTTTTTAATACTGCTGTTTTTTGTCCTCAGTTTCCTTGTAGCCTTTATCTACCTGAGGTATGCTCAACCAGTGTACACAGCTAACACTTTACTCCAAATAGGCGATGTAAACAAGGCTAACAACATTTTGCGCATTGGCAATGGGGCAGAATCTGATAATTTGTTGGCAGAAGCTGTTGAACAAATTCGATCTAAAGTTTTTTTGAAAAGGGTGGTCGAAAAATTAGACATTACAGTCAATTATTTCAGTGAAGGAACCTTCAAAAATAATGAACTATACAAGTCATCTCCTTACCTGCTCAAGACGAATGTAAAGGATAAACGAATTCTTGGTCAAAATATCTATGTAGAGTTCGCCCCTGATTTCAAGTCAGGCAAAATTAAGAGCTCGTTAGGGGAATATCCGTTCGAATTTAATAAGTGGATCAGTACGCCTAGCCTCGACTTCAATATCTACCTCAATCCGAAATTTACACTATCTCAGGTTAAAAATACCGTTACAAGCAACAAGGCACTCTTCTTTAAAATCTCCGACTTAGATGCCGAAACAAGCGATTTGTCGAGAGGTTTAGATGTCAAACCAAAAAATGAATTGGCCAGAACAATCCTAATAAAAATGCAGGACGTCAATTCAGAAAAGGCAACCGATATCGTAAATGCTATAGCTGAAGAGTTTCTTGTTTATGACGTTGAAAGGAAAAGTGAAAGCTCAACGAATATTATTACGTTTATTGATAATCAGTTAGGGTTGGTATACAACGACTTAAAGGCGACTGAAAGTGATCTCCAAAAGTTTAAACGCGAAAAAAACATTTCAGAGAATGAAAAAGATGTAAATACCGAAATAATGAGGTATTCTACAGTCGAAGATCAATTGCTTCAAACTGAAATGGAGGAGAAGCTTATTACAGAACTTCAACGAAATATTAGCAACAATAAAAGCATTGATATCTACCAGTTGATTTCAATGATTTCAGGTACAGATTATGAAAATATCATAAAAGACGTGATACAAAACATTCAACGTCTTCTTACTGAAAAGGAAAACATGCTGCTCTCTGTTACACCGCAATCAGAAGGGATTCGACAAATCAACATCAAAATCGATAATCAAAAGAAATTGTTACTCGAAAGCCTCGATGCTATCCGCGTAAAATACAAGACAAAGTACAAAGGGCTACTCGAGAAATCGAGTAATATGCGCCAAAAATTCGTGAGCTCACCAGAAGATGAAGTGGAATATTCACGGTTGACGCGTCTCTATTCTATTCGCGAAAAGTACTACACAATGCTTCTTGAGAAGAAAACAGAATTCTCAATTTCTAAAGCTGGTTACGTTTCCGAGAATTTAATTTTAGAAAAGGCAATCGGAAACGGTGAACTACTGTCTCCAAAAAAGCGAGATGCCATGGTAATTGCCCTGCTTGTCGCATTATTGCTTTCGCTAGGTATGGTCTTCGTGAAATACCTTTTCCATGATAAAATTTATTCGCTACAAGATATTACAAGGTTCTCCCGTGGCGAAGTTTCCCTCCTTGGGGTTATCCCTAAATACCAATACGATATTCCTGTTTCGCAACTTATTGTCGATAAAAATCCAAGTAGTATGATCACCGAAGCGTTTCGCACCGTGAGAAGCAATTTGCGTTTTATTGATTCTACGGAGGGGACTAAAATTGTATCTGTTACTTCCACCGTGTCTGGTGAAGGAAAAACATTTGTGGCAATTAACGTTGCCGGAATTCTTGCCTTTACAGGTCAAAGGGTTGTTATCATTGACCTGGATATGCGGAAACCTAAAATTCATAAAGGGTTTGGTGTACCTAATCTAAATGGTATGAGCACCATTCTAACTGGAACAACTTCTGTAGACGAGTGCTTTAATAGTAGCCCAATGGAAAACTTAAAGTTTATCACAGCGGGCCCTATACCGCCTAATCCGTCTGAATTAATTATGTCCCCACGTCTAGAAGAAGTGCTGGAATATTTGAAAACAAAGTTTGATTACATCATCGTCGATAATGCGCCAATTGGACTGGTAACAGACGGAATTACAACCATTCAAAAGGCTAATTACCCTATCTATGTTTTCCGCGCGGGGTATTCTCGAAAAATGTTTTCCCATGTACTTGATCGATTACGCCATGAATCGGGGGTACGTAACCTTTCTGTTATTCTAAATGATGTGGACCTCACCAAGAAAATATACAGTTATTCCTATGGCTACGGTTATGGCTATGGATATGGCTATGGTGGCGGGTATTACACAGAAGAATCAACAAAATCGAACCGTAAAAAGTCAAAAAAATAATGGAATTTATTCAAACACCTCTTCAAGGCGTACTACTTATTAAACCTAGAGTTTTTGAAGATCCTAGAGGATACTTTTATGAAAGCTTTAATTCAAATGCTTTCGAACAGGCTGGAATAAAAGAGAAATTTGTTCAAGATAATCAGTCGCTCTCTCAAACGGGAGTCCTGAGAGGACTTCACTTTCAAAAAGACCCATTCGCTCAAGGTAAACTGGTTCGAGTTATTCAAGGTGCTGTGTACGATGTCGCAGTCGATATTCGTAAAAACTCAACTACCTACGGTCAATGGTTCGGTGCTGAATTATCAGGCGATAATAAAATGATGATGTACATCCCGGTCGGCTTCGCACATGGTTTCGCAACGCTTAAGGATAATACCATTTTCACTTATAAAGTAACTAACTTTTATAGCAAAGAGTCTGAAGATTGCTTGCTCTGGAACGACCCTGCACTTAAGATTGATTGGCCTATTCAAAATCCCTTACTTTCACCCAAAGATATTGAAGGAAAGTTGCTCAAAGACCTAAATTCACCGTTCTAATAATTCATGTCACCCAAATGATTATTAACTATCAATTCTTTCTAGTTGCTCTTTTTGTTCTGTGTTTGATTATGTCATTACTAATCAATCACATCATGTTGCGCTTTGCCCAAACGCTTGGTATTCGTAATAGAAATAACAGCGAAATCCGGTGGAATCCAGAAACAAAGCCCGCCCTCGGTGGCATTTCTTTCTTCGTAATCTTCCTCATTTCATTTATCCTTTCTGTTCTTGTGCCAGTTGGTGAACATGAACTAAGCATAAGGATGATTGGTGTCCTCATCGCAGCTACCCTCGCTTTTATTATGGGATTAGCCGATGATGCTTTTAATACAGAACCATTGCTAAAATTGTTTACACAAATTTTCTGTGGACTGGTTGTTATTTTCTGTGGACACTCAATAGCTATTTTTGATAATTCACTGCTTAATTACGCGTTAACAGTGTTGTGGGTGGTCGGATTGATGAACTCCATTAATATGTTGGATAATATGGACGGTATTAGCTCCATTGTCTCTATGATGGCCTGTTCTTTTATGATACTCGTGACGTTGAATGAAAATGGCCCATATAGTTATATGACTATTCTAAATCTTGGAGTACTAGGGGCCTTGTGTGGCTTCTTGTTCTATAATTTCCACCCTTCTAAAATGTTTATGGGTGATACGGGTAGCCAGTTTCTTGGACTTTTTCTCGCGGTAATGGGAATTGATAATTGTTGGAATAACCCGGGCGCCGCTCAGGCAGATATGTACCCGTGGACCAATCTACTGGTGGTACTGCTCGTCTTTTTGTTGCCCCTCACTGATACTACCACCGTGGTAATTAATCGATTGATAAGAGGTACATCACCTTTCGTCGGTGGCAAGGATCATACAACCCACCACCTGTTTTTTAGGGGAATTACTGAAAAAAGAATAGCCATCCTCTACCTCATTATGGGATCTGTTGGTGTGTGGTTAGCCTATCAAATTTCTTACCATTTTTCGGCATTTTTTCTCTGGATGGGTATTATCTTTGCCTTAGTGGTTTTTCTAAGCCTTTACCTCAATACGGTACTGCGTAAAAGATAAGTTGAGAGTAAATTTCAATATCAAACATTTTCTTTTTTCCGGTGGTTTTATTGTAACGGCCTACTTGCTCTATGGCCTAACTATTTCTTTGATGCCCCCTGAGCCCAACAAATCCGCTTACGCTGGCAATTACCTCTATGTTTTATCTCTCAAAATCCCAAAGGATATTAATTTCTGCGGAGAAATGGTGCCGGATAAAGACCTACGAATCCGAAATAAAATTGAACAGGAATTTTATCATGATAATTATTGGAAATCTAATTCAGTGCTTCTTTTCAATAGGGCTAGACGATGGTTCCCATATATTGAACCGATTCTTAAAAAGATGGGAGTTCCAAACGATTTTAAATACCTGGCAGTCATAGAAAGCCACCTCTCTAATGTTACCTCTCCAGCTTCCGCAGCTGGCTTCTGGCAACTCCTTCCACAATCGGCAAGAAATTATGGTCTCGAAGTAAATGAATTTGTAGACGAAAGATACCACGTCGAAAAGTCAACCGAAGCTGCTTGTAAACACATTCTTGATGCCTACAAGGTTTTTCATAATTGGACACTCGCAGCTGCTGCTTATAACCTGGGTATTGGCGGACTATTAACTAATTTGAAAAAACAAAACGTAAACAATTACTACGATCTACAGTTAAATAGCGAAACTGGGAGCTTTGTTTATAGAATTCTAGCATACAAAACCTTGCTCTCAAACCCTGTTCATTTTGGCATCAAACAAAAGTCATTGAAACATTTCCCTAAAACAAATTTCAAAGTAGTAAAAATTGATTCCTCTATCCATTCAATTTACGACCTAGCTAACCATCTCAAAACTTCATACGATGCCATCAAATGCCTAAACCCTTGGTTACTCTCTGATGCATTGCCTAATTCTAATGGGAAAATCTATGTAATCAATTTGCCCCCGAAATCTGGACTTTCACCACTTTCTGAATGGATTAGCGATGTTAATCCGTTAGAATATTCACCAGTGAAACCAGCCAAAATAAAAGAAGTAAAAGATAGCACGTCGATTCAAATTCCGGTTACGCCAACCATGGTGGTTTACACAGTAAGAATGAACGAATCTGTCAGCTCCTTGGCAAAATTTCTTAAAGTCACAGAGGAAGAGTTACGAAAATGGAACAACTTAGGTGATAAATCAGAAGTGGTAACAGGACAAACACTGAACCTCGTAGTGCCTGCACACTAATTGTTAGACTCTAGTTGTTTTAAAGCATCTCTTAAAGACGTATAACGAAATTGAAAGGGTAGGGAGGTTACCTTCTGCGTTGAAAGGGCTGCTCCAGTTGTTAATACAGTGGCTGATTCTCCAAGAACAAATTGTAATAGTAGTGAAGGTACTGCCGGTAACATCCATCCATGAGCTAATTGCTCGGCTAGCTGTTTTGAAAAATCACGGTTCGATATTTTTTCAGGACCAACGCCATTAAAGGGTCCCTCCACACTACTTTCTACGAGTTGCATATAAAGTCGACACAAATCCAAGGAGTGTATCCATGGCATTATCTGCCTCCCTGTGCCCATTGGGGATCCAACACCGAATTTAAAAAGGGTTCGTAGTCGTTTATAGGCACCGCCCTTCGCTGATAATACAATACCTGTACGTACAAGAGCCAAGCTAACTCCAGTTGGACAATTGTGCATGTAGGCGTACTCCCAAGCTTGACAAACCTTTGCTAGAAAATCTGTGCCACTCGCAGCACTTTCATCATATGGTTGATCATGCAAATGCCCGCCATAGTATCCCGATGCACTAGATCCAATGACTCTTTTTACGCTCGTTCCATACTTTTTTATAGATTCCATTAAGAACCGCGTACTTTGAACTCTTGAGTCCAGAATAGTTTGCTTGTAAGTCGCATTCCACCGTCTGTCAAATACCCCCGCACCTGCTAAATGAATTACTACTGAAACACCTTCAAAGGCAGTAGTATCAATGTTGTCAGAAGCATCCCAATAATAACTTTTAAAACGATGCTGCGTTTTGACCTGACGCGATAGCCAGCAAACTTCATGACCCTGTTCGGTTAATAATTCAGATAATTCGGTTCCAATAAGGCCGCTTCCCCCTGTTATTAGTATCTTAGACACCTGCTAAAAATAGTCATTTATGGTTTTTGATATACATGTTTTTGTTTGCTGTAATCAACGCTCTGGAAACGAACGTTTGAGCTGTGGCGAAGAACACGGACTGGCGCTAGTTACTGAATTTAAAAAGCAATTAAAAGCTGTTCCCAATATGAAATTACGTGCCAATAGAAGCGGCTGTCTGGGCATCTGCGATTTCGGACCAACCATCGCCATTTACCCAGAAGGAGTTTTTTATGTGGGCGTAAAAACCACTGATGTAGCTGAAATTGTGGAAAGTCACATAAAAGGCGGTAAAGTGGTTGAAAGGCTGTTGCTGAAGAAATGAACACGCTACCCACAACTCTCACACCAGCCTTGAAATCAGAGGGGTTTGAAATCTTTCGAGCGCAACTTCGAAAAGATTTTGATTCAGCGGCTATTTCCTCCGAATTCTGCGACCAACTTTCGCCCGATTATGAGCGGATAGTGGATTTAGTTGAATCGGAATTAAAAAAGACTATAGCTGTAAGTCCAGGAAATCTCACCAACTTACTCTACCGAATCGATGTGCAAGAATACCTCGCGATGGATGCCGCGAAAGAGGAAAACATCCCCTTTTTAAAAGCACTTGCACACCTCATTGTGAGAAGAGAGCTTCAAAAAGTTGTTTTAAAAATGAATTACTCAAAAAATGGAAATTAAAATTCGAAAAGGGGAAGTTGAGGATATCAGGGCGGCACTTGGACTCATTCGCGAACTAGCGGAATTTGAAAAAGCGCCTTTAGAAGTCACTGTAACTGAATCTCAAATGAAGGAGTGGGGATTTGGTGAAAACCCCCTTTTTTATTTTTTTGTTGCTGAAAATGAAGGGGTTATTATCGGATTGGCGCTCTATTACTTTAAATATTCAACCTGGAAAGGCAAGTGTTTGTTTTTAGAGGATATCATTGTAAATGAAGGATTTAGGAGGCATGGGGTAGGCAGCCAGCTTTTCGAGGCTGTTTATCAAGTTGCCCGTGGATTGAAGGTAGGAAGAATGGAATGGCAAGTTTTAGACTGGAATGAATCTGCTATTCATTTTTATAAAAAATGGGATACGGTGTTCGACGGTGAATGGCTCAATTGCAAAATCATCAACCCGTAACAGAATGTTTGTTCCGGTAATATTTCATCATTTCTGTGTTAAATCCCTTCAAAGCCCTGAAATTATTTTAACCAACTGACTTGCAGGTAAAATAAATTATGTATCTTTGCCGTCCCGTAAAACGAAAATTGGCTGAAACCCAATAAAATCAAGTAATACAAAGCATTAAGATGCCTACAATCTCACAATTAGTAAGAAAAGGTCGCGTTAAACCGACCAACAAGAGCAAATCGGCCGCTTTGGACTCATGTCCACAACGCCGTGGCGTATGTACAAAGGTATATACCACTACGCCTAAGAAACCTAACTCTGCAATGCGTAAGGTGGCTAAAGTACGCCTCACTAACAAGCAGGAAATCATTGCCTATATCCCGGGTGAAGGACACAACCTTCAAGAGCACTCGATTGTGCTTGTTCGCGGTGGAAGGGTAAAAGATCTTCCAGGGGTACGTTATCACATTGTTAGAGGTAGCCTTGATACTGCAGGAGTAGAGGGACGTAAACAACAACGTTCAAAATATGGTGCAAAACGTCCGAAAGCCGGAGCTGCTGCACCTGCAAAGAAAAAGTAATCATTTAGCATTCGAATACAATGAGAAAAGCCAGAGCTAAAAAACGTGTATTGTTACCAGATCCAATCTATAATGATGTTCTCGTAACACGTTTTCTCAATAACCTAATGTATAGCGGTAAAAAGAATACCGCTTCAGCTATTTTCCACGATGCCATCGCCTTGGTTGCAAAACGCACCAATGAAGATGGTCTTGAAGTTTGGAAAAAAGCATTAGCCAACATTACGCCACAGGTAGAAGTTCGTTCACGCCGTGTTGGTGGTTCAACTTTCCAAATTCCAACTGAAATTCGTCCAGATCGTAAGGTTTCGATGGCAATCAAATGGATGATCCTTTATTCGCGTCGTCGTAACGAAAAATCTATGGCTCAAAAATTGGCCGGAGAAATCGTTGCTGCCGCTAAAGAAGAAGGCGCTGCTTTCAAAAAGAAGGAAGATGTTCACAAAATGGCTGAAGCCAACAAAGCCTTCTCACACTTTAGATTCTAATTACGGGAATCAATTACTTGAAACAAGTTTAGCAGATACGAATAAAATTAAATGAGCGACTTAAGATATACCAGAAACATCGGCATCGCGGCACACATCGACGCCGGTAAAACCACTACCACTGAACGTATTCTATACTACACTGGGGTGAATCACAAAATTGGTGAAGTACACGATGGTGCTGCTACCATGGACTGGATGGCACAAGAGCAAGAGCGTGGTATTACTATTACCTCTGCTGCAACTACTTGCCATTGGAACTACCGTGGTGACAAATACAAAATCAACATTATTGACACCCCGGGTCACGTTGACTTCACTGTAGAAGTTAACCGCTCATTACGTGTGTTAGATGGATTGGTATTCCTCTTCTCTGCTGTTGATGGAGTAGAACCACAATCTGAAACCAACTGGCGTTTAGCTGATAACTACAACGTAACCCGTTTAGGTTTCGTAAATAAAATGGACCGTCAAGGTGCAGATTTCCTAGCTGTTGTAAAACAGGTTAGAGAAATCCTAGGCGGCCATGCTGTTCCATTACAATTACCAATCGGCTCTGAAGATAATTTCAAAGGAGTAGTTGATTTAATCAACAACCGTGGTATGATTTGGAATGAGCACGATAAAGGGATGACTTATGAAGTTGTGCCTATTCCTGAGGACATGAAGGAAGAAGTAGCTGAATGGCGTGAAAAAATGCTTGAAGCTGTTTCTGAATTTGATGACCAAATCATGGAGAAATTCTTCGATAATCCTGATTCAATCACTGAACGTGAAGTGTTAGATGCCTTGCGTAAAGCTTGTGTGGCTAACAAAATCGTTCCAATGGTTTGTGGTTCATCTTTCAAAAACAAAGGTGTACAAACCATGTTGGATTTGGTTATGGAATTGATGCCTTGTCCATTGGATAAAGAAAACATCAAAGGAACCAACCCTGATACCGGTGAAGAAATTACCCGTAAACCGGATGCAAAAGAACCATTCACAGCCCTCGCATTCAAAATTGCAACTGATCCATTCGTAGGTCGTCTTTGCTTTTTCCGTACTTATGCAGGCCGTCTCGATGCTGGTTCTTACGTTTTAAATACCCGCTCTGGAAACAAAGAACGTATTTCTCGTATCTTCCAAATGCACGCCAACAAACAAAACCCTATCGATTTTATCGAAGCTGGTGATATTGGTGCAGCTGTTGGGTTTAAAGATATTCGCACAGGAGATACTCTTTGCGCTGAAAATGCCCCAATCGTTCTCGAAGCTATGAACTTCCCTGAGCCTGTAATTGGTATCGCTATTGAGCCTAAAACTCAAGGTGACCTCGATCGTCTCGGTGTAGCTCTCGGAAAATTGGCCGAAGAAGATCCTACTTTCCGTGTTAAAACGGACGAAGATTCAGGTCAAACAATCATTTCGGGTATGGGTGAACTTCACCTCGAAATCATTGTTGATCGCTTGAAACGCGAATTCAAAGTGGAAGTGAACCAAGGTGCTCCACAAGTAGCATACAAAGAATCAATCAATAGCAGCTTCAATCACCGCGAGGTTTATAAAAAGCAAACCGGTGGTCGTGGTAAATTTGCGGATATTAAGTTTGTAATTGGTCCAGTTGACGAAGATTTCGATATCTCTAAAAACAACGGTCTCCAATTCGTAAATGAAATCACCGGCGGTAACATTCCTCGCGAATTCATCCCGGCTGTTGAAAAAGGCTTCAGAGCTTCTATGAATAACGGTGTTCTCGCAGGCTACCAACTCGTAAGTATGAAGGTTACATTGACCGACGGTTCTTACCACGCGGTTGACTCGGACGCTCTTTCATTCGAAATTTGTGCCCGTAACGCTTACCGTGAAGCATTGCCTCAATGTAAACCAGTTCTCCTCGAGCCTATCATGAAGGTAGAAGTCCTTACTCCAGAACAAAACATGGGTGATGTAGTAGGTGACCTTAACCGTCGTCGTGGTCAAATTGAAGGAATGGATTCAAAAGGTAACTCACAAGTTATTAAGGCAAAAGTGCCGCTTTCAGAAATGTTTGGTTACGTAACACAATTACGTACGCTAACCTCTGGACGTGCAACTTCGACCATGGAATTTAGTCATTATGCTGAAGCCCCTAACAACGTGGCAGCTGATGTGATTTCAAAAGCAAAAGGCAAAGCTGAAAAAGTTTAATATTATCCTTAACAAATACGTTCTTTAACATGAGCCAAAGAATCAGAATTAAATTAAAGTCTTACGACTTCAACCTGGTTGACAAATCAGCAGAGAAGATCGTGAAAACCGTTAAATCTACCGGAGCAGTAGTAAATGGTCCAATTCCATTGCCTACCAACAAACGTATTTTTACCGTGTTGAAATCACCACACGTTAACAAGAAAGCACGTGATCAATTCCAATTGTGTGCTTACAAACGTCTCCTCGACATCTACAGTTCGTCTTCAAAGACAGTTGATGCATTGATGAAACTCGAGTTACCAAGTGGAGTAGAAGTAGAGATCAAGGTTTAACAGGCTTTACAGTTAAACAAATAAGAATTAAGTAACACAAAAAAATAAATAATGTCAGGAATAATTGGTAAAAAAGTAGGAATGACCAGTTTCTTCGATGCCAATGGCCGTTACCAGCCATGCACAATTATTGAAGCAGGTCCTTGCGTTGTTACGCAAGTAAAAACCAATGAAAAAGACGGTTATTCTGCTCTGCAGCTCTCGTTTGACGAGAAGAAGGAGAAGAATACCTCTGCAGCGATGAAGGGTCACTTCGCGCTATCAAAAACAACCCCAAAGCGTAAAGTCGCTGAATTCCGTCACTTCGAGGAAATGAGAAACCTCGGTGATGTGGTGACAGTTGAACTCTTCGCTGAAGGTGACTTCGTGGATGTAATCGGTACCTCAAAAGGTAAAGGTTTCCAAGGCGTTGTGAAACGTCATGGATTTAGCGGTGTAGGACACGCTAACAAATCACACGGTCAGCACGATCGTGAAAGAGCGCCAGGGTCACTCGGTGCATCTTCTGATCCCGCACGTGTAATGCCAGGAATGCGCATGGCCGGCCGTATGGGCGGTAATCGCAAAAAAGTTCAAAACCTGGTTGTAGTAAAAATTATGCCCGAAAAGAACATCCTTTTAATCAAAGGGTCTGTTCCAGGTGCTAAAGGGTCTTACGTTTTAATTGAAAAATAACATGCAACTCGAAGTATTGAATATAAGCGGCAAGAAGACAGACAAAAAAGTGACTCTTCCAGAATCAGTTTTTGCTGTTCAGCCTAACGACCATTGCATCTACCTCGATGTAAAACATTACCTGGCGAACCAACGTCAAGGTACTCATAAATCTAAAGAACGTGCAGAAATCGCTCGTACTACCAAGAAGCTTAAACGCCAAAAGGGTACAGGTGGAGCTCGTGCGGGTTCAATGAAATCACCTTTGTTCATCGGCGGTGGACGTGTTTTTGGTCCTAGACCACGCGACTACTCGTTCAAATTGAACAAAAAAGTGAAAGATTTGGCGCGTATCTCAGCTCTAAGCTACAAAGCACAAGACAAAGCAATCGCTGTTCTAGAAGACTTTAATTTTGAAGCGCCTAAAACGAAGAATTTTGTTGACTTGATGAAGAATCTCAACCTGTCTGATAAAAAAACACTCGTGGTATTGGGTAACTTGAATAAAAACGTATATTTGTCGTCCCGTAATTTACAGGGTGCAAAGGTGGTAATTGCTTCAGATTTAAACACTTACGATATTTTGAATGCTGAGCAATTGGTACTCGCTGAGAGTTCTGTAAAGGTTTTAGAAACAATTTTAAACAAGTAAGATGGAAATTCTAGTTAAACCGATAATTACAGAAAAGTTGACCGCCCAGGGCGAAAAACTTAACCGTTATGGTTTTATTGTAGACCGTTCTGCTAATAAGATCGAAATAAAAAATGCCATCGAAAAAGCATATGGTGTGAAAGTTGCGTCAGTTAATACGCAACAGTATGTTGGAAAGGTTAAAACCCGCAACACCACCCGTGGAATGGCTGTAGGCCGTGTGAACCGTAACAAGCGGGCATACGTGACTTTGAAGGACGGAGAAACAATTGATTTTTACGCAAGCATCTAACCGGATAAAAAGAAAAGAAAATGGGATTGAAGAAATACAGACCGCTGACCCCAAGTCTTCGTTATAAGATTACGACTGACTTCAAGGAAATCACTGCATCGTCTCCGGAAAAAAGCCTGATTGTTAAAACCAACTATTCATCTGGTGGTCGTAACAATTCTGGTAAGATGACCATGCGTTACATTGGCGGAGGTCATAAAAAGGCCCTTCGTTTAATTGATTTCAAACGTGAAAAAGACGGTATCGAAGCTACCGTTAAAACCATCGAATACGATCCAAATCGCTCAGCTCGTATCGCCCTTGTGTTTTACAAGGACGGGGAGAAGCGTTATATCATCGCTCCTGCGGGATTAAAAGTGGATCAAAAGATCATCTCTGGAAAAGGTGCTGCTCCTGAAATTGGAAACACACTCTTTTTGTCAGAAATTCCTCTGGGTACTATCATCCACAATATTGAATTACGCCCTGGTCAAGGCGCTGTAATGGCTCGTAGCGCTGGATCATATGCTCAGTTGAGTGCTCGTGAAGGTAAATACGCTGTGTTGCGCATGCCTTCTGGTGAGGTGCGTATGGTATTGATTACCTGCAAAGCCACCGTTGGTGCTGTATCTAATGGCGACCACAACTTACAAGTACACGGTAAAGCCGGTCGTAAGCGTTGGTTAGGTGTTCGTCCTCGTACACGTGCTGTAGTGATGAATCCAGTTGATCACCCTATGGGTGGTGGTGAAGGTCGTGCTTCAGGTGGACACCCACGTTCACGTAAGGGCATTCCTGCTAAAGGGTACAAAACCCGCTACAAAGCAAAAGCTTCAAACAAGCACATCATCGAAAGAAGAAAGAAATAATTTTTATTAACCGTTTAATGGTCCCGCTGTAATAGCAGCGGGATTCAAAACAAAAAATCAGTCATAAATGGCAAGATCACTGAAAAAAGGTCCGTTCATCGACCACAACCTTGAAGGCAAGGTAGAAAAGATGAATGCGAGCGGCAAAAAGTCGGCCATCAAAACATGGGCCCGCCGTTCAACTATTCCGCCGGAGTTTGTAGGACACACCTTCGCGGTACACAATGGTGCAAAATTTATTCCAGTATACGTTACTGAGAATATGGTTGGACACAAGCTTGGAGAATTTGCTCCAACACGTGTGTTTAAAGGACATGCTGGACATAATAAGAAATAATTGAAGCAATGGGAAAAAGGAAAAGATTAGTCGCTGAAAAGCGTAAGGAAACCAATAAGACCACTTATTTCGCCAAGCTTAATAATTGTCCTACATCACCACGTAAAATGCGTCAGGTAGCTGATTTAGTTCGTGGAATGGATGTAAACAATGCTTTAAACGTGTTGAAGTTCAACACCCGTGAAGCATCTGGCCGTCTTGAAAAACTTTTGAAGTCTGCAATCAATAATTATGAGCAAAAGACACAAGAGCGCGCAGAAGAAGGTGCATTGTTTATTAAAGAAATTATGGTTGATAGTGCGTTGATGGTAAAACGTTTACGTACAGCGCCTCAAGGTCGTGGATACCGTATCCGCAAGCGCACCAACCACGTAACATTAGTTTTAGATACCAAAAAATAACAAATTAAGAAATGGGACAAAAAGCAAATCCGATTGGTTTAAGGTTAGGCATCATTAAAGGATGGGACTCCAACTGGTTTGGCGGCAATAAATATGCTGACAAAATTGTTGAGGACGATAAAATCCGTACCTACCTGAAAGCACGTCTTCCTAAGGGAAGCATTTCCAAGATTGTTATTGAGCGTACGCTAAAATTGATCACAGTTACGATCAACACAGCTCGTCCAGGTATCATCATTGGTAAAGGCGGCAAGGAAGTTGATAAACTGAAAGAAGAATTGAAGCAACTCACTAAGAAGGAAATTCAAATAAATATTTTTGAAATTAAGCGTCCAGAGCTTGATGCCCGTTTAGTGGCAGATAGCATTGCACGTCAAATCGAAGGACGTATTTCATTCCGTCGTGCAGCTAAAATGAGCATGGCTAGTACAATGCGTTTAGGAGCTGAAGGTATCAAAATTAAAGTTTCTGGCCGTTTAGGTGGAGCTGAGATTGCACGTACCGAAGGTTATAAAGAAGGCCGTACGCCATTGCACACATTGCGTGCTGATATTGATTACGCAGTAGCAGAAGCACACACGTCTTACGGACGAATTGGTGTTAAAGTATGGATTTGTCGTGGAGAAATTTTCGGCAAACGTGACCTTACTCCAAATGCTGGATTGTCAAAGGAGAAGAGCACAGGAGGAAATGACCGTCGTGATGGAGATCGTCCGAAATTTGGTGGTCGTAAGAGAAACAGGAAAGACGATAAATAATAACGGAAGCAGAAAAAATTAAACGTCATGTTACAACCTAAAAGATCAAAATATAGGAAGTCCCACAAGATGAAAATCAAGGGCAAGGCCAAGCGCGGTTATGAACTAGCGTTCGGATCTTTCGGTATCAAGGCCATGGGCGAATGCCGTATGACCGGCCGTCAGATAGAGGCAGCCCGTGTAGCGATTACTCGTTTTATGAAACGTGAAGGTCAAGTTTGGATTCGTGTGTTCCCGGATCGTCCGGTAACCTCTAAACCAGCTGAGGTACGTATGGGTAAAGGTAAAGGTGCGCCTGAATATTGGATGGCTCCAGTAAAAGCAGGTCGCATTATTTTTGAAGCAGAAGGTGTACCAATGGATGTGGCAAAAGAAGCCCTTCGTTTGGCAGCACAAAAGCTTCCAGTGGTAACCAAATTCGTTGTACGCCGCGATTACGTGGCAGAAGCGTAAATAACAACCGCAGCAGGGGAGGTTAATCCGTTACATTGACCAAAACGGCGCTGCATAAAGCAAAAAAGAAAAATGGCTAAATCGGACATAAAAGGTTTATCAGACCAGGAGTTGCAGAGCAAGATTGCAGAAGAAAAAGCAACCTACTCTAAAATGCTGCTGAATCATGCGATTTCACCGGTAGAAAACCCGGCACAAATTCGCGAGCAACGCAGAAATGTGGCAAAAATGCTCACTGAGGTCAACAGCCGCAAAAAAGCGTCCAAATAAGTTTGATCAATCATGGAAAGAAATTTAAGAAAAGAAAAAGTCGGCATCGTTAAGAGCAACAAGATGGATAAAAGCATCGTAGTTGCCGTGATGCGCAAGGTGAAGCACCCGAAGTACGGTAAGTTTCTAAACAAAACCAGCACCTTCGTGGCACACGACGAAAAGAACGAATGCAGCATCGGTGATACCGTGCGTATTGCTGAGACACGCCCGCTGAGCAAAACCAAGAATTGGCGCCTGGTGGAAGTCCTTGAAAAAGTGAAATAAGCTGTTAACCGTTTAAGAAGAAATTAAGATGATACAGAACGAATCAAGATTAACTGTAGCCGATAACAGCGGAGCCAAGGAAGTCCTTGTGATCCGTGTACTGGGTGGTACCCGCAAGCGCTATGCTTCTGTTGGTGATAAAGTTGTAGTAACGGTAAAACACGCACTTCCTAGCGGCAACGTTAAGAAGGGTACAGTGAGTAAAGCCGTTATCGTACGCACTAAGAAAGAAATTAGCCGTCAAGATGGATCCTATATCCGTTTCGATGACAACGCGGTGGTACTTCTAAATGCTGCTGATGAAATGCGTGGAACACGTATTTTCGGTCCGGTAGCTCGCGAATTACGCGAAAAGCAGTTCATGAAAATCATTTCACTTGCACCAGAGGTGCTCTAAAACTAATCAAGCGTCATGTCTAAATTTAAAATCAAAAAAGGCGACACCGTGAAGGTGATCTCAGGCGAGGCCAGAGGCCAGCAAGGCAAGGTCATCAGCATTGATGTGAAAAAATCACGCGCTTTAGTTGAAGGGGTGAACCTGATCAGCAAGAGCGAAAAGCCAAGTGCAAAAAATACCAATGGCGGTATCGTAAAGAAAGAAGGTTCTATCCATATCTCCAACCTTATGTTGGTTGAAGCTGGTAAAACCGTTCGCTTAGGCCGTCGTGCTAATGAAAAAACAGGAAAACTAGAACGTTTTTCAAAAAAAACCAAGGAAGTAATTAAGTAATGGCAACAACACAATATCAACCCCGCTTAAAGTCGAAATACAGGGAAGAAGTGGTTCCTGCTCTTCAGAAGCAGTTCCAATACTCATCTTCAATGCAAGTTCCGCGTTTGAAGAAAATCTGTATCAACCAGGGGATTGGCGACGCTGTTTCCGATAAGAAGCTTATCGAGTCAGCAATTAAAGAAATGACCACCATCACCGGTCAAAAAGCTGTTCCAACGCACTCAACGAAGGACATCTCCAACTTCAAACTCCGTAAAGGGGTGGCGATTGGCGTACGTGTCACACTTCGTGGTGATAATATGTACGAATTTCTAGAT
>JACCDW010708431.1_pt1 | contig 73517 bp, 83 predicted proteins | sample 7449781 | NCBI WGS metagenome assembly JACCDW01 (sample SAMN15323449, study PRJNA562643) | freshwater metagenome | isolation source: river surface water | place: USA:Blue River Watershed | collected 2017-08-18
CGCTCGGAGACCACCCCCAGCGGCAGCAGGTTGTCGCTGCGGTAGAGCACCACGCGGTCCTTGACGCTGTGGGGTTGCATGCGCGGCAACTGCAGGATGGGGTCCATGTCCGGGGTGCTGAATTGCACGGTGGCGCGCTCAATGCGCCAGTTCATGCCGGCGGCGGCTTGCATCTCTTCAACGCTGGCACCCTCGCGGATGCTCTGGCCCAGCCCATGCCAGGGCTTGGCGCCCAGGTAGGCCAGTTCCGTGAAGCCGTTGGTCTGTGTCAGTTGGTGGCAGGCTTGCATGTTCATGGTGGACTCGCTTTCAGATGGGTTGGGGAAGGTCGGGTGCTCGGGCTCAGTGGCTGTTGCCCTGCTGGGGGTCGCTGGGCGGGTTTTTCTCCAGCAGCGCCACCATCACGGGGGTGCTGTGCCAGGGCAGATCGCGCGGCAGGCCGTGGTCCTGGTAGACCTGGTCCAGTGCGGACTCCGCGCTGGTGGCCTGCACGGTCACGGCCACGTGCACGGTCAACTCCACCGTGTAGGACTTGCGCTCGGGCTTGGGGGAAGGGGTGTAGGGCAGGGCAAGCAATCTCATGTCAGCTCCTTGGGTTGGCGGTGCGGAAGTGCACCCGTCAGCGCTCTCGCTGGCGGCTGCGCTCACGGCAGTCCTCACGCTCACCAATGCCAGCCCAGCAGCAGGGCCAGCAGTGCCCACGCGCCCAGCAAGGTCAGCGCATGGCGCAGCACCCGCGTCAGCCGGCGCAGCCAGGGCCGGAGCACGCAGCGCGCCAGCGGTGGTGGGCAATACGTTTGTCGGTGTTGGTACATCGAGCATCTCCTTTGAGATATCAAATTGGTAGCATTGATGCGCAAAAAAAACCGAAGCAGGTGCAGCAGGCGCGCAGACCATCTGGCCGTATCGGGCCTGGGTTAGTGCAGTAATGCTGTCTGTTTGGTAGTTCATTGCGGTGGTGCTTTGCGTGTTGGGCTTAGGGTCTACTGTACACGCTTCACTTATGAAAGCTAGCTAGCAGATAGCTTTAAACAGGTAGTTTAAAAACAACTCACTCTTGCTGATGGTGTGTAAACACACCAAATTGCTCGCGCATTGCCATCAGAATCGGTTTCGCTCTTGCACGGAATTGGAAATTGATCCGTGCGACAGTTAACATGTATTGACTATCAAAGCGATAGCGTTACTATTCGCACCGATACGAGACTGATTTGATATGACAACGAAGTTGAAAGTGCAGATGCGTTCCGTTGATGGCTTGTTGCCCTATGCACGCAATGCCCGCACGCACAGCGAGGAGCAGGTGGCGCAGATTGCCGCCAGCATCCAGGAGTTTGGCTGGACCAACCCGATCCTGGTGGACGACGCGGGCAATGTGATCGCCGGGCATGGCCGCCTGATGGCCGCCAAAAAGCTGGGGATGGGAGAGGTGCCGGTGATTGAACTGGCGCACCTGAGCGAGGCGCAAAAGCGCGCCTACATCCTGGCGGACAACAAGCACGCGCTCAACGCCGGCTGGGACGAGGAGTTGCTCAAGCTGGAATTGCACGCCCTGGCGGAACTCAACTTCGATTTGTCGCTCACGGGCTTCAGCGGGGACGAGCTCTCGGGGCTGATGTTCGAGGACCCGGCCGATGAGGTGGTGGAGGACAAGCCGCTGAACTTTGTCGTTCAGTTCAACATCGTCTTTGATGACGAGCCCCAGCAGGAGCGCTGGTTCCAGTTCGTGCGCTATCTCAAGGACAGCTACCCGGACACGGAGACCCTGGGCGCACGCCTGGCCCAGTTCATCGAGGACAACAGCCTTGGCACGAGTTAAGCAATACATCGAGACGGATGTGCTCACGGAGGCCAAAAAGCGCCTGCACCACATCTTTGACGTCTTTGACACCGTGGCCGTGATGTTCTCCGGGGGCAAGGACTCCCTGGTGGTGCTGCACCTGTGCCGCGAGGTCATGCAGGAGAGGGGCATCACCCGGCCGCTGGACGTAGTGTTTCGCGACGAGGAGCTGATCCCCGATGAGGTGATCGCCTTTGTGGACAAGTACCGGCAAGAGCCCTGGATCCGCATGCTGTGGTTCACCGTGCCGCTCAAGTCCACCAAGTACATCCTGGGCGTGTGCCACAGCTATGTGCAGTGGGACCCGGCGCGCGAGTGGATCCGGGCCAAACCGGAGTGGGCGTACAGCCTGCCGTCTGACGACACCCGGGTCTTTGATCAGTACAGCATGGACAGCTTCACCGCGCAGTTCTACCGCGGCAAGATCGCTTTCCTGACCGGCATCCGTTCCAGCGAATCGATCATGCGGTTTCGCGCCTGTGTCAACAAGCTCAACGAGAACTACATCAACGCCGTCAGCGATCCCTCCATCAAGAACGTCATGCTGTGCAAGCCGATCTTTGACTGGGAGGAAGACGATGTGTTCCGGTACTTCTACGACCGCGAGATCGCCTACTGCCAGATCTACGACATGCAGATGTGGGCGGGCAATGGCCTGCGCGTGTCCACCCCGCTGCACGCGGAGAGTGCCAAGCGCTTTGACCTGATCCGCCAGACCACGCCGGACTTCTACCAACGCGTGACGCGGGTGTTTCCCGAGATGCTGGCCCATGAACGCTACTGGCATGAACTGGACCGTGAAGCCATCAAGCAACGCTATGGCCAGTCCTATGCGGGCGTGCGGGCCTGGATCGAAGAGCACATCGAGGATGAAAAACAGTACGAACTGGCCATCCGGCGCTTTGACAGCGTGATGGGGCGGGCCGTCCGCTATCCCGACAGCTATCCCCCCGCGCACTTGCTCAACGCTTTCATGGGCGGCGGCTTCAAGCGCGAAATCCTTCCCAAAGGCAAGACAGGCAATACAGGCAGTACCAAGAAGCTGAAAGCAGCATGAGCGAGACAACACCCATGGACCCCCGTCAGGCCGCCACCCCATCGGCCGATCCCATCAACCAGGTGCAGTGGCGCCTGGCCAGCAGCCTGCACGCCAATTCCTGGAACCCCAATGTGGTGTTCACCCCGGAGTTGAAGTTGCTGGAGCGCTCCATCCTCAAATGCGGCTGGATCCAGCCCATCATCGTCAACCCCGACGGTCTGGTGATCGATGGGTTTCACCGCTGGCGCCTGTCCCAGGACAGTGAGGCGCTGCAAAAGCGCTACGCCGGACGGGTCCCTGTGGTGGTGATGGCGCTGTCCAAGCCCGAGGCGATGCTGCTGACCATCCGCATCAACCGCGCCAAGGGCTCGCATGTGGCGGTGCAGATGAGTGTGATCGTCAAGGAACTGGTGGACGAGCACTACTACGACCGTCAGGAGATCGCGCAGAACATCGGCGCCACGCTCGATGAGATCGATCTGCTGTACCAGGACGGGGTGTTCAAGATGAAGAACATCAAGGACTACAAGTACAGCAAGGCCTGGTACCCTCGCGAGACCAAGGGGGTGCGCCATGCGGTTTAACGCCCCCGAGTACCTCGACGCCTGGAAACTCAGCCACCGTTACCCGGCCATCCACGACAACATCTTCCAGTTGTGCAGCAGCCACATGCGGGGACTGCGGGTGCTGGACCTGTGCTGCTCCACCGGTTTGCTGGGAGCGCGTGTGGCCGCCTACTTTGGTGCCCATGTCGTGGGGGTGGATGCGGACGAGCGCGCCTTGAATGCGGCGCGTGCTGCCGGACTGGACATCCACCTGGTGCACATGCATGTGGACTCTTTTAACTTGGCCCCACTGGAAAACCTGATAGAGCAGCACCAGATACAGACGGTGCTGGCGCGCAGGTGTTTGCCTGAACTGTTTGGGCATGACCTGCAAGCTGGCGCAGCCTTTGCCCAGATGCTGCATCGCCTGAAAGTGCAGGAGGTGTTCATAGAGGGAAGGGTGGCCAGCAAGGCCGCGGTCAACCCGCTGGCCAATCTGGCCGGGGAGGTGGACCTGCTGGCGCCGCACTACCGGGTGAGCAAGCTCCACCACAACGTGGCGTTTCTCAAGAGGGTCCCATGAAGAGCTACAACGGATACACCGCCGCCCAGCGCAACAAGGCGCAAGCCTGGCTCAATGGCCAGTGGCGCGCGGGCAAACTGCAGCGTCCCAGCGTCTGCCATGCCTGCGGGCAAAAGGAAGGCATCATCGATGCGCACGCGGAGGACTACAGCGAGCCCTTTGCCGCGGGCAAGACCGATCAGTACCACCTGTGCTTTCAGTGCCACATGATGGTCCACTGCCGCTTTCGCAACCTGGACAAGTGGCGCTGGTACAAGCAAGCGGTGGCGGACGGCATGACGTTTGAGCCGTACTTTGCCCGAGACTTCGGACGCTTCTCCCGCGACACGCTGGAGGGGATGCCTAAGATGGTGGCCTTTGGTGATCCGCGCACGGACCTGCTCGGAAAGATCGCCTGATGGCTGCCGACTGGACCGCGATCAAGCTGGCCTACGTCAACGGCGGCATGTCCATGCGCGAGTTGGCGCAGCGCTTTGACGTTGGTGCGGCCGGTCTCATGAAGCGCGCGGCCAAGGAAGGCTGGGAAGCAGAGCGTCAGCAAAACTCAGCAAAAGTCAGCAACGCGGCTCAGATGCTGATCAACGAGGAGCGGCCCAGCGAACTGGCGGCCTTCAACCAGGGCGACCTGCAACTGTCCAAGGCATTGCGTGCCATGGTGGCCAAGCAGATCAGCGGAGCCCAGCAAGAAAACGCGCCCAAGCTCAGTGCCGCCGACCTGCGGGCCCTGGCCGGTACGGCCGAGGTGGCGCAGCGCATGGGGCGCCTGGCGCTGGGGGCCAACACGGAGAACGTGGGCCACGCGGGCATCGCTGGCCATCCGATTGAGGTGACCAGCATCCCGGTGGAGGTCTACCTGGAGGCGCGCGCCAAGGTGGTGGATGCGTACTGAATCGCCGGCCGAGCATCTGGCGGCGGTGGTGGAGGCGCGTGCGGACCTGTACTTTTTCTCGCGCTACATGTTCGCCAAGCGCAAGGGCTACCGGTGGGCCCACAACTGGCATCACCAGAGAATCTGCGACGAACTCACCAAGGTGTTTCGGGGAGAGACCAAGCGGCTGATCATCAACATCCCGCCGCGCTACTCCAAGACCGAATTGGCGGTGGTCAACTTCATCGCCTGGTCTCTCGGGCATTTCCCCGATGCGGAGTTCATCCACACCAGCTACTCCAGCACTCTGGCCGTGAACAATGCCTTCATGGCCAAGCTGCTGGTGGAGAGCGACGAGTACCGGGAGATCTTCCCGCAGTTGAGCATCCGTCACGACAGCAAGTCCAAAGGGGACTGGCGCACACAGCAGGGCGGGGTGGTCTACGCCCAGGGCTCAGGAGGCACCATCACCGGCTTCGGTGCCGGCAAGATGCGCTCGGGCTTTGGTGGCGCCATCATCATCGATGACCCGCACAAGGCGGGGGAGGCAGACAGCGATGTGATCCGCAAGAACGTGATCGAGTGGTTCGGCAACACGGTAGAGAGCCGCAAGAACGACCCCGAGCACACCCCGATCATCGTGATCATGCAGCGTCTGCACGAGGCCGACCTGGCCGGCTTCCTGGCCGCCGGAGGCAATGGCGAGCAGTGGGAGGTGGTGAGCCTGCCAGCGATCTCCGAGGACGGGCAGCCCCTGTGGCCAGCCAAGCACAAGATCGAGCAGTTGCGGTCCATGGAGAAGGCCAACCCCTACGTCTTTGCCGGCCAGTACATGCAGCGGCCCGCGCCGCTGGGTGGGGGCGAGTTCATGCCCGACAAGATCGAGACGGTGGACGTGTTGCCCGCGGACGTGAGATGGGTGCGTGCCTGGGATCTGGCCGGTACCGACAACGGCGGGGACTGGACGGCGGGGGCCCTGTTGGGTGTCACCCCGGGCCAGCAGTACGTGATCGCGGACATGGTGCGGGTGCAGGAAGGGCCTGGCGCGGTGGAGCAGACCTTGAAGAACACCGCCAGCCGGGACAGCAAGACCATCACCATCAGCATCCCGCAGGACCCGGGGCAGGCCGGTAAGGCGCAGATCCGGCACCTGGTGAACCTGCTGGCGGGCTACAGCGTGCGCGCCAAGCCGGTGTCGGGCGACAAGGTGATGCGGGCAAGGCCCCTGGCGGCGCAGGTCAACGCGGGCAATGTGCTCATGCTGCGGGGGGACTGGAACGCGGCGCTGCACCACGAGATGCGCAATTTCCCCAATGGGTCCAACGACGACCAGATCGATGCGCTGTCATTGGCGTTTGACGAGTTGACCGACAGCAAGGTGGGCTTGCTGGACTTTTACAAGAGCCAGGCGCAGGAGGTGAGGGCCCTGCGGTCACCGGGACTGGACACGCCGGGGATCATGGTTTCCTAGGTTTTCTAGCGTCCCCTCTGGCGTATTTTCAAAATTGCGGGTCATGCGGGCTTTGCCAAAAGGGTACGGATCAGCCGAAATGGCAGGGCTTGAAAACCTCAATAACGGGGTTTTGTAGGTTTTTTAGCCCCCGGGTCGGAGCATTTTAAATTTTGGGGCGCTGCCATTAGCGGTTGAAGGAAGGCAAACGCGGAAACTTGGCGAACGTTCCAGAGCACGAGGCCGTGCGGGGCATATTCAGCTGAATTTCCGCTGATTTTTCATTTAAACAATCTGTAGGTTAGTGGCGGTCGGTTTTACTGTCTTGATAATTGCTGAACTGTCAAACCTAATTTCTAATTCATGAACGGTATCACCAAAGGCACGCACGGTCACGATAATCCCTTCCCCAAAAGTGGTGTGTTTGACTCTCATGCCGCTTCTGAATTGAAGTGACTTTTGTTCGTCTTCATGCGGCTGGAGGTCATCTATTGCAGTTAGCTTGAGTTGCTCAGGCCGAGCAGAAACTGTCTCAGCTTTGTGAGCTGAAAGCGTAGGTATTTGATAGGACTCGTCTGTTTTGCTAATTGAATCGGCAGCAGAAAATCGAGTAGACGCTTCGCTCTTATCAACTTTGATCAATGTTTCTGAGGTGATCAAAGATGCTTCATCTGACTTGGACTTGAGTTCAAAGGCTCGACGCTTGATTGCATCCAGTAAATCATTGATCGATGGGGTCGATTTCGACTGATCTGGCGCCTCAGGACGGATGCCGATTGCCTGAAGCTTGTCGAAAACCGGTTTCATTGCCTCCGACCTATGTGCAGTACGGTCGCGGTAGAAGGTAGATCCACGGATTCGAATGAAGGTCCAGCCCAGTCGTTCAAGCAAAGCTTGACGAGCTAGATCTTCTTCGACTTTGTCGTAGTGCCACCGCTCGCCATCGCACTCGACGGCAAGTCGCTTGCCATTACCTTCGACTACCAGATCGATGCGATAGGCACCGACTTGCCATTGGGGGTGTACTCGATAGCCCTGGCTAGCAAGCAGGGCCAGCACCTCCGCTTCAAAAGGTGATTCGGTGTCGCGAAGTCCGCTTTTGAGCTGATCCATCAAAGCTGATGGATCTACGGCATGTTCAATGAGGCGGCGACGTATATCGCCTGGTTTAAGCTGTGTCTGGTGGTCCATCGAATAGACCACCCACAATTGATCTCTTGCTCGGCTAGCAGCAACGTTGAAGCGTTTCTTCCACATACCGTCCGATCCGTCCTGCCGCATGGTCATGGGGCCGGCGCCATCGTCCTTGCTGTCTACCAAAGATAAAAAGATGACGTCGCGTTCATCGCCTTGGAATTGAGCCGGATTGCCGCAGAGGATGCGTCGCTTCTCGTATATGGAAGGGTCAATCTGCGCGCGTAAAAGATTACCGATTAAGTCGGCTTGTTGGTCTCCGACCATGCTTATTACCCCGATGGTTTTGTCGGCGTACTCCGGATGCTCGATGCAAGCCCGAATGAGGCTAACGATTTCTCGTGCCTCCTGCTGATTCAGCTTATTGTGGGCGTGACCTGCAACTCGGTGTGCTACCAGTGCAGGCTTAAGAACGCTCGATGCCGACTCTCTGAGGGGTTTGATTGAAAAGTCATAACACAGAGCGTTGCTGAATTGGATGATCTCTGGCACGCAGCGGAAATGTTCTTTCAGTCGAATGACCGAACCGAAAGCTATTTGTGCCCGGTCATAGACAGAGGTTTTCAGGTCAAATAGTTTGGGGCTCGGCATATCGCCAAGCCATTGATTAATGAGATGATGGATTGGCTCTTGGAGTGAGCCCACATCTAGTGGTGTGACCTGTTCGTCATCACCTACCACGATGACTTTGTGGGCTAAGTAGAAAGGAGCGATGCCTAGTACGTCCTCTTGGCTGGCCTCATCGACAATGAGGACGTCAAACTTATCTCGAACCGGATGGAAGCTGCTCGTAACCTCGTTGAAGGGCATGATCCAGACCGGCACCGCTCCGCGCGCTTTTTCCATTTCACGCATAGCCTGTCGCCGGAGCATCGGCACCATCTTCCCGGTGCCGGCGCCAATGCGTTTCATGGTCTGCGCCCAGCCAAGCAAGGCCTGGCGCTGCTCGTTGGTTACTTTATTGAGCAAGCCTGCCCATGCCAGGGCTTCCACAAGTTCGGTGATCACATGCCGAAGCTCATCGGTCAACCGCTGAATTCTGTCTTGGATCGCTTGTGGTGAGAGGCTCGCTCGTCGGTCAAGTTCTTGGACCAGTTGCAACCAGCGCCATGCAGCTTGGAATTCAAGGGGATGACGGTCAGGAGCAAGGCTAGGTTGGCGACTGGCTAGCATTTCTGCCCACACCGGGGCCTGCGGCTTCAAGCGTTCTAACAGACTAAGCCTTTGAGCAAATATAGTCCTCAGAGCGTCTAGATCGCGGAGTTGTCCCCATGTCTTTTCATAGGAGAGACGTGAACAGCTTTTGACCGCTTCAATCAATGCACGCGTGACAATCGAGGGATTGGGGCGTTGAGACTGGATAGAAACCAATGATTTTTCGAGCAGATTTAGCTGCTGCTGCAGACGAATGCGGCTCCGACGCTTCAGTTCAGCTGTCACGACATCTGGTAGCAAGCACTCGACTGTGTGCCGCAAACGTTCAGCCAAATGGTGAGTGGTGCTCGCCGGCGGTGCCTCGTCCAGAAGTCGACTCCATGCGAGACCCTCAGCCGTAAGGGCGCTTGCCACCGGTGCCCAAACGGTATCGTGCCAAGCCAGTAAGGTCTGGATCTGACCTACATATTGGTGTGCATAGTCCTCGGGATGAATGGTCACCTCACCCAGGCTCGTTACACCCAAAGGACCCATCAGGCGTCCCCACCGATCTATCAGTGTCTTGCGTTCCAAAGCAAGCTCCACACATTCGCGCAGGGCTATGAAGTCGTCAGCGGTCTTGGGGGTTCGTCCACTGACACGCCAACTCTCAATGTGCCGTTTCCACCGACTTGAAACTGTCAGACGCAGCCAAGAGATGCTGCTGTTGGACTTTAGGTGTTCTGCGATTTCTGTCAGAACGCGCAATTGCTCGTCTAGTGGCGAATCAATGGGAATTTCAGGACCAAATTCAAACAATGTGCGACTGCAAGCCTCCGCTTTTTGTCGGACGGCGAGAATGTTTTCGCAAAGCAGTTTCCAGATTTGCTCAGATTGACCGCGCTCCATGCCAGCCTGCAAAACACCCAACTTCCAGGGCGCCTCTGCAAACTGTCCCAGGAATTGCACAGAAACGGTCAGTCGCTTGTGCACTGTGTCAAGCGACTCCTCCGACAGTTCTGAACTGCTCCATAGTTCACTTCTGAATCCCAGGTCTGCGTCAGATAGTTCATTGAGTTCGGCGACCCAAGTCCCAAATTGCTCGGGGGTTGGTAAGCTTTCAAGCGTTGGAAGAATGTCGATCAGCTCCGCCTCGTTGGCCTCCGATATCCGCTGGCCGCTCTGAATCAGTTGTGCTGCCTCGGCGTCTGTAATGGGGGGCGGCGCTTCTCGATCAATCGGTCCTACCAGCCAATCATGCAGGCCATTGCCGGTGGCCACTTCTCGGGCCGCCTTTGCTGGCTCTATCTGCTCGCCTGCCAACACAATGACGGTGTACTCTCCTTGAACAGATGTGAGCAGTTCGTTTCTGGCAGTGCGAATATCCTGTAACAGCAAACTTCGACGCTGCCGCAGTAGATCGGCTTGCTGGCGGTACCGTTCTGGGTTGTCGCTCAGCCGTGAAGCCAGTTCACGGATTGCCATCTCTCGTTCGAGGCGGCTCTGTGCATTACTGTCTAGGATGCTGACACACAGCGACTGCAACGGGCTTGCTACCTGTGAGCGCAATACCCGCAGAGCCTTGGTGGCGTGACTGGTAACTAGAACCGATTTGCCTTCAGCCAGGAAATTGCCAATCAGGTTGGCGATGGTATGGGTCTTGCCCGTCCCAGGTGGGCCTTGAACGAGAACACCATCTCGTTTGCTCAAGCGTCGTAGGATGGCAACTTGCTCCGCATTGGCGGGCTTGGTCAAGATGACATCGTCCTGCTCATTGGCATAGGCTCCATGGACCTCCTCCTCGGTGGCGGGCTCGGGAGGCGGAGAGATTCCTACGATTCGCAATAAGCTGGAGGGAAATTCTGTAGCCGTTGGGATATGGCGCAGTATCTGATCGATGAATTGTGATCTGCCCGCAGTGCGGGAACGGAGAAATAGAACCGCTCCGCGGCCAATACGTGGCTGCTCACTGCGCTCAGCTGGTAAGGCAGAGATGAAGGCACCGTTTTTGAGATTGCCGACAAGGCCTTTGAGCCAATGATCGAAAGTGTCTGTGTCTAGCGGGTGGAAATCTCCTTCTTCAAGGCTTTCTTGCCAAGATTTGATGGGGAGGTCGGTAAAAAGCGAGTTAGCAAACAGAGGCGTGTATAACTCCGGCTGAGCCTCGGCGTCTACAAAAGTGAACTCCAGAGAGGATGGATCGAAGATGTGCTCGACTTTGCGAACCATAACCGGATGGAAGATAGGGAACGTTCCACCGGAATAAGAAAAAATACCGTCCCCGAGCACCAACTCCCAATTCTCACCGTCACGCTTCAGGTCGTTGTGAAGTGAGAACATGCGATCCCAAACCGCCAGCACTTGGCGCAAAGGTGCTTCGCGCTCCCGCCACAGATTGCGTTTGGCGTTCCATTCGTTGAAGTGGCTCAGTCGATTCCTATCGGTCTCGAATGCCACTCGGACGTAATCTTCGCCCCGTTTTTCAACCCGATCTTTGAGTACGGTTGGACGATCGACAGTAGGGTTTTCCCAGTCATCACTAAGCCAGCCATTCAGAACATCAGGTGGACTTGGGCACGCGGATACAACAGGTTTGCGGACACGAAGCCATTCCCCGCTGTCAGGGCGCGTTCGTTCAAGTTGAATGAGTTGATGCTTAGGGAGTGTGTCGAGCCACATGACCCAGCTGTGATTCCGAACCTCAGCAATGATGGGCGTGCGCCGATCTTCTACGGCCTTGAAGAACTGAAAGAGCTGGGTCAGTCGTTGTCTGGCGAGATCGGTGGACATCTGGTGTGGGGATTGAATCCGAATTTTCTGTGCTTGAGGAGAAATCCGATACAAACAGCTTGTACCAAACTGTTCCTTGCTCTAAGACTTTCTGGTCTGTGGTGAGATATTTTAGGTCGCCGCAGGTTCATCGGATGAGCCGATGACGCAGCCTTACCCCTATGCATATCGCTGGGGAAATCCCTGAGTCCTATTCAGACAAGATCAAAAGATTGTCCACTCAGGAGTCCCAATTGAACAAAGCGGAACTGATTGACACAATTGTCAAAGAAACCGAACTCTCTAAAGCTGCGGCGGGCCACGCGCTGAACGCCGCGCTGGACACCATCGTCAAAGCCGCGGCCAAGAAGCAGGACGTACAACTGATTTGTTTCGGTACTTTCAAGGCCGCCGTCAACAAGAAGAAGTGAACCATCGGTTTCCCAACAATGGCCCTTCGAGGCCATTTTTTTTGCCTCGTTCAGAGCGTGCTACTCAACGCATTGGCAGCTCGCTCGCTCAGCACCAGATCAACACGCATCTGAGCGCGTGTCAGTCCCACAAAAAGCTTGCGCTTTTCACGCGCCGTGAAAGCTTCGAAGTCCACTTCGCATAGGACAATGGCAGACGCGCTCTGACCCTTGAAGCGGTACAGGCTCTCGACCAGCAAATCACCGTTGCTCCAAAGAGGATTGCCTGCAGTGTCGTAAGTGCCCTTGAAGCGCCTAGTCGAGTACCCTGTGAGCCGCTCCTGCTTGAGGACTTCCGACTGTTGATGTCCCCGGTAGCTGACAACAGCCACTTGACCTGGCGAGTAACCGCTCTCCCAGAGCTTGCGCAAACAAGTTTCCAGTTGACCCTGCGCACTGGTCTTGCCTGTTTCCCAGACATAAAAGTTTGGGACTTCACCGAGGTGGGCACTTCGAGACAGCACCGGCTCGGAGATGAGCTGGAGCTGATTGATCACTTGCACCACACGTTGCGGGCTTCTGAAGTTGTCCATGCAACGGATTTGAACGGCACCGGGCAATTCAAAAATCTCCCGGTCATAGAGTTGCTGCTGTCTGTCGCCCATCACATACAGCTTTCCGTCCGGCAATAGCGTTTGAGACAAGGCATTGACCCAGGCCGGATCCATGTCTTGTGCTTCATCCAGGATGAGCAAGCCTAAGCGTGCAGGTAGCGTGGCTGCATCTTTCATGTATTGCTGAGTGATGTTTTCGAACACCTTGGGGTCTGAAAAATCAATCGAAGCACCTCCCCGCTCTGCGTGATCTCGACAGAGTTGGTGGAAGGTGGTGATTTCGCACGCTGGTGGTGCCAGCCTGGCAAGGTGGTCGGCTAGTGGGCGGTTGAAACAGACGTAACGCGCCTTCACGCCAGATTGCGCTGCAGAGCGCAAAAGAGCTAGTGCCAGCTGGGTCTTCCCAGACCCAGCAGTGGCCTCGATCTGGTAAAGGTTGTCTGTGTGTGTGATCCGTGGGACCCAGGTGGATAAGCCGCTGGAGAGTAGCACCGTGGTCTGTTGAATCTGTCCAATGTGAGTCGCTACGTCAGGTTCAATTTCAAAGCGGTTGGACAAGAAGGCCAGGACGCGTTGCCGCTGATCATCTGGAAGCGATATGGCGGGAAAACTCCTTTGAATGGCTCCACACAGGTTGTCGTATTGGCTGGCGTCGACGATTTGTTCCCGGGGGTAGGCAACGATTTCGCTACGAACCTGTGCATCGGGCAGGACCAGTAGCGCCCCAACATGCACCTGTGGTAGTGACCCTTGTTTGATGCGTTCGAGTAGGCTGGAGTGCAGCCGACGCATCTGATGGCCGATGTCCTTTGTACCCCAGGCACCATATTTTTTGGTGAGCGCATCGTTGGAATCTGTCACCGGTCCTGATTTGATTTCGAGAATCAGGATGTTTCCTCCCGGTGAGACCACAACGAAGTCGTATTCACCAAATGACTGCTGGTCATCGTGAACGGTGGACCAGTTGATGTTGTGAAAAACGTCAAAGCTATCCGCCAAGCCATCCTGCAACACTTGCAGGACCTCGCGCTCTCGGTAAGCGCCTACGCTCAGCAAGGGGTGAATGGGGACGCTGGGGTGAATTCGGGCCATGAGTCAATTTTGGCATGGGGCCGAGGGAGATCGGGGTGCCGTTGCCATAGGCAAATGGATGGCAGGTATAAAGCCAACCGTGTGTACGAACTTCACCCCAACCAAACGCGCCCAGTGGGTCAAGGAAAACCTTGGAGTGGAGCTACCGGCTGGATTTCCTGCGGAGTCCTACCCGGGATTTGCTGCTCCCGTGGTGGTGAAGAGCCATCAGACGGGGCGCGTCGCCTGCGGCCTGGCCCGCTTCGGATTGATCCCCTCCTGGGCCAAGGACGACAAGATCAGTCGCCACACCTATAACGCCCGTAGCGAAACTGTGGCCGAGAAACCCAGCTACCGTGCCGCCTGGCGAAATCGGCAATATGGTTTGGTGCTGGTCGATAATTTCTACGAACCCAGCTACGAATCGGGCAGGGCAGTGCGCTGGAAGATCGAGATGTCTTCGGGCGACCCTTTTGGCATCGCCTGTTTGTGGGACCGTTGGACCGACCCGGCATCGGGCGAGCTGGTGGTCAGCTTCTCCATGCTCACCGTCAACGCCGACGAGCACCCGGTGATGTGCCAGTTCCACAAACCCGGTGATGAGAAACGCACCCCGGTGATCATTGCGCCTGAGCTGCAAGACACCTGGCTCGGCGCCGAGCCTCCGCAGGCGGCCGCTTTGATGAACTGGTCGCACATGCCCGATTTGCGCGCCATGCCTGCACCGAGAAACTAGATCGACAGTGCTCTTGAAGAGCTGGACATTTATCCAGTATATTTGGATGCATGAAACCTGCAGCCGTTTCCCACCCGCAACCCGTCTACATTCCCGAGAACAAGGTCTGGCTGGAGGTGTGTGGGTGGAAGGTGCCCGCCGGTTTTGCCTCGCCGGCGGCAGACCACACGCGCAAGCGCATTGACCTCAACGAGCACCTGATCCGCAACGGCGATGCCACCCACATCTTCAAGGTCAGAGGGGACTCAATGATCGACATCGGCATCTACGAGGGGGATGCCTTGTTGATCGATCGCTCCATTGAGCCGCGTCACGGCAATATCGTGCTGGCGGTGCTCAACAGCGAGTTCACCGTCAAGCGCCTGCACCGCCGCGGGGGAGTGGTCAAGCTCGTGCCTGAAAACAAAAGGTACCCCACCATCAGTGTCAAGGAAGAGGAGGATTTCTTCATCTGGGGCGTGGTGACCTACAACCTGCACAAGCTCTACTGAGGGCGAGACATGGGCAGCGCGGTCCGGCAATTGGCCCTGGTCGATTGCAACAACTTTTACGTTTCCTGCGAACGGGTGTTTCGCCCCGATTTGGCCCGGGTGCCAATGGTCGTTCTTTCCAACAATGACGGCTGTGTCGTCTCCCGCTCGAACGAAGCTAAGGCGCTGGGCATCAAGATGGGCCAGCCCTGGTTCGAATGCAAGGACCTCGCGGAGGAACACAGCATCCTTGCCTTCAGCAGCAACTACGCTCTCTACGCCGATCTGTCGAATCGGGTTATGAGCGTCCTGAGCAACTTCGCCCCGCGGCACGAGGTGTATTCGATTGACGAGTGCTTTGTCGACCTGTCCGGCATTCCCAAGCTCCGCGAGGTGAGCTATGTCATGCGCGAGCGTGTTGCTCAGTGGACCGGCATTCCGGTGTGCGTCGGCATCGGCCCGACCAAGACTCTGGCGAAACTCGCTAACCATGTGGCCAAGAAGCACCCACGCTCCAGGGGTGTGTTCAATTACAACGCCCTGAGTGGGGAACAGAAAACCTACTTGCTGCAACGCATACCGGTGGAGGAGGTCTGGGGCGTCGGCCGCAAGCTGACCAAGCGGCTGCAGCCCCATGGGATCCATACTGTGCATGACCTCAAAGAGGCGCATGTGCCGACCTTGCGTGCCGAATTTGGCGTGATCATGGAGAAGATCCAGCGCGAGTTGCAGGAAGTGCCGTGCATCGAACTGCAGGAAATTCAGCCCGATCGGCGGCAGATCATCTCCAGCCGTTCTTTCGGCAACGCGGTCACGGAATTGCCGGTCCTGCAGGATGCGTTGTCCACCTTTGTTGCCAATGCCTGCGCCAAGCTGCGGGCGCAGGACAGCCACGCCTCGGTGATCCAGGTGTTTCTGCAGACCAACCGCTTCCGCAAGGACTTGCCCCAGTACATGCCCAGCCTGGCGGTACCGCTGCCATTCCCGACCAATGACAGTCTGGAGGTCAATCGCTGGGCGGCATACCTGTGCGAACGCATGTTCAAGCCGGGCTACCAGTACAAGAAGGCCGGCATCATGCTCAGCGAGATCAGTCCACTGACGCAGCAGCAGGGAGACCTGTTGGAAGAGGGCATGCCTGGAAACGGTAGGCTGATGCAGGCACTGGATGCACTGAACCAGCGTTTTGGCCGCGGTACAGTCAAAGTCTCCACGCAAGGGGCATACAAGGACTGGCAGATGCGGCAGGAGCGCAAGTCGCCCAACTACACCACCGACTGGGATGAGGTGCCAACGGTATAAATTCTGACCGTGCCACGTATCACTAGTCGTTGTCAGTTGATCCGGGCTCACTCCATGAGCCTGAGTTCTTTAAAAATCAACTGGACATGATCTTAGGAGCCCTCTATGTCCTTGTTCAAACGCCTGCTTGGCATCTCAGACAGCAGCCACGGTGAAATCCTGACCAAAGTCAGTGACCAGACCTGGGTTTCGACCACGGGGGAAGTCATCAATCAGGTCAGTGATGGCGTCAGTGTCTCGACCAACGGTACCGTCTACACCCGAACCAGCGACACCACGGTCGTAGGCAGCGATGGCAGTCTGTTCACCGCGATAGGGGGCTGCATGAGTTCCGATGGCAGTCTGCGCAGCGGCGACATCGCCACTGGTCGCGGAGCGATATTTAACGACGACTGTTGAGCTAAGCTGGGGTTATGAATCAGTTGTCTGGTTGGGGGTGGCGCTCGTCTGGCATTGCTTGGCTGGCTCTGCTGCCGCAACTGCTGTGGGCGGCGGTCCTCACCGGCCAGGTTGTGGGCATCAGCGATGGCGATACCCTCAAGGTGCTCGATGCGAACCACCAGGTGCACACCATCCGCCTGATGGGCACCGATGCCCCGGAAAAAGCCCAGCCGTTTGGGCAGCGTGCCAAACAATCGCTGTCGGCATTGGTCTTTCAGCAGCAGGTGCAGGTGGAATGGCACAAACAGGACCGCTATGGCCGCATCGTTGGCCAGGTGCGTACCCGCGCCGGGGTGGATGTGTGTCTGGAGCAACTGCAAAGGGGCATGGCCTGGCACTACAAACAGTACATTCAGGAGCAATCGCCGCCTGATCGGATCACCTACGCGCAGGCAGAAGACGCCGCCCGCGCCCAGCGGCTGGGACTGTGGCAAGAATCCTCGCCTACGCCACCCTGGCTATGGCGCCAGCGGCACTGACTATGGCCTGCGATCGCTGAGAAGACCGGTACGGCTTTCCCTGCGGCAGTAGCGAGCCTATGATGGTGCATTGCTAGCCATGCTGGGACTATTCATGTCGACCTTTGCCCATCAACTCAAGGCGGAAATCAGTCGCCTTGCCAAGAAAGAAATTCGCGCCGAAACCCAGGCCCTGAAAAAAGCTACCGGCCAATACCGTTCGGAGATCGCGTCGCTCAAACGCCGACTTGCTGGCTTGGAAGCGCAAATCAAGAAGCTGGGCAAGAGCTCCGCCACAGCGGCGGTGGCAGTGGATGCGGCCGACGAAACCAAGCTACGTTTTCGGGCCGGGGGCTTTGCCTCCCTGCGCAAGAAACTGGGCTTGAGCGCCGCCGACATGGGCCAACTACTGGGGGTGTCGGCGCAATCGGTGTACCACTGGGAAAGCGGCAAGGCGCGGCCGCGGGCCAGTCAGTTGCAGGCGATTGCCGCCGTGCGCAAGCTCGGACGCCGTGCCGTTGCCGCTCAACTGGCTCAGGCAGAAGATTCAGCCGAGGCAGCCTGAGTTGCGCTCAGCGCGCGAACGCCTGCCAGATCTTCACCATCGAGTAGGTGTCCAGCTGGCAGTACTGGCGTAACTGCCGCTCGATTTCCTGTTTGCGCGCCGCGGTGGTGTCCGGCGCAATCGCTTCCTGGTAGGCCAGGATGGCCAGCGTGCCGTCCTGCACCCCGTCCAGGTCCGAGTACTTGAGTTCGGGCACCAATACCGGCAGCACGTTCTTGATGCTCCAACTGCCCTCTTGCCTGGGATGGTAGTAACGGTTCTTGACGATGGGCATGAGATCGACGATGCGGTCCTTCAGGGCTTGCAACGGTGCCGTCAGATCCGGGAAGCGCTCGGCCAATTCGCCGATGCGGGTTTTTTCAAAGCCGGCGTTGTAGACGAAGATGGTGCGCGGTTCGGCGCCGCAGGCGGCGATCAAGGCTTGTGCAAACGCAGCCGACGGGTCAGCACCGCTGAGGTCCAGGTATTCCTGATGGTCCAGGTCTCCGTCGGTGTGCAGGGTGTGCAGGCTGAACTGGAAGCAGATCTGCTGGAAGGGGCGGGTGCCAGCCCAGATCGGCACACCGAACTGCACCGCCTCGAAGTCCAGGAACTGGCAGGGCAGGGGGTAGCGCGCGAGGTCTTTGGCGGCGCCGTGTGCATCGAAATACGGCTGACCGGTCACGGAGGCCTGTTTGACCCGCTGTTGCGTTTCGGTGAGCTTGCTGTCGGGGGCGTGGCGCAGATCGGTGATGCCGACCGCCTCCAGCTCCTCTCTAACCTTGGCGGATATGCGCGGCAACCACTGCAGCGGGTATTCCGCCGTCTGCACGCCCTCAGAGCAATGGGCGATGAAGCTACAAGCGAATGGGCTACTGCATTGCGCCCCGATGGCGATGTCGGGCTCGCGGGTGCACTGCGCCAGCGCTTGCGCCTGCTGTACCCAATGGGCCACTTCGTCCTGTTGATCCAGCGCTTGCCGGGTCAGGTCATGGCGATTGAGCAGGCCACGGTAGTCTTGTTCCCCCGGGTAAGTCCAGCTACTGTCGATGTGTGCCAAGCTGACCGATTCCAGGTGAATCCCGGTAGCCCGCGCGGCATACGTCTGGATGGCGATGTCCTCCAGATGGTAGTCCTTGACCGTGGTGGAAGACTTGACCTCGACCATGTGCCAGCTACCCGGGCTTTTTCCCGGTAGCATGACGTCGGCGAAGGCGAGCACACCACCACCCCGCATGCCGGCCTCAAAGATCGGCTGATCGCCGCGTAGCAATTGCTCGCTGGTGAGAATCGCCTGCTCAAACCCGAGCTGGTTCAGGTCCACCAGTGCGCCCACCCCTTCGGGGTCAAACACGCGTCGCGCGATGTCACCGACTTGGTGCCCGGTCTTGAAAATCTGTTGCGTCTGCGGACTGTCCGTTTTGAGTTCTGGACGGTACACCTCCAGCCAGAAGCGGCGAGGGCACTGCCGCAGAGACACCAAGCGGGATTTTGAGAAGTTTTTCATGCACTCGGCAGCACAAAGGTCAGCGCCATCTGGCCTGGATGACTGCGGCCGATGGGGACCTCCAGCATGGCCCTCAATACAAATTCCAGTGCACGCAGGTCCAGGTCGTTGTGCTTGACCACTGCTACCCAGGACGCACGCGCTTTAGGTGTGAGTTCAGGGTAGGTACGGCCTTCCTGCAGTTGTCCGCGCAAGAGGCGCAGTCCCTGGCCGACCTTGCCCGGGCCATAACGGCTTGGCACTGGGAAGCCCAGCAACTGGCAGAAATACGCCATCTCGCGTTGTGGCGCCCGACTCTGTAGGCTCCGTAGGTGCCAGGCTTTTGCGGCGGGAATGGCATTGCGGTAGTGCGCCAGGAGGTGAGTGTGATCTTGCTTGGGCAACACGGCCTGCAGAAGGCGCAGGTCATGTTCACTCCAGCTCACCAGCACCCGATCTTCCTCGCAAGCCTGCTGAAGCAAGCGGGTGGCTACCTGGCGGTGTGATTGCCACTCGATTCCCTTAACGCGGTACCGATCACTGCAGGTTCGAAACGCTTCTTCCAGGATTGCGCCGTGGCTGCGGCCGTCCATGCGCCAGCCCAACAGCGTAGGGGGACGATCAATGTTGCCCTCGTAATCTATGAAGATTGCGCGTGCAAGTTCCTCATGAGTGATCTTTTTTTTATTGCTCATAGAGCAGTTACAAGGGCAGAAATTCTGAAGAATTTAAAGCCAACTTGGGCAAGAAAGTTGATCCACGGCCGCAACTGGAGGAAGCTTAAAGGATCAAGGACTACTGTCTTTGAACGTCACGATAACCAGAGATTTTTGAGGTGACATTTCGTCAATGAGACAAACGCGTTTCCTAAGCGCATCCTGGTTTCCTTCGGCGAATTCCCTCGGGATCATTCCGATTTTCGTTTGCCCCTTGAATACCAGATAGCAGTCCGCAGGCGGGCCAATTTTTTCACGGTATTCGTTCTTCCTGGGCGGTTTGTGCTCAATTCGGGCGCGGTCACCGGGCTTCGCAACAGAGAATGAAATAGGCGAGACTGAGGAAAGTTGGACGCGCAATTTGGCCTGCATGTGTAGGAAGAGGGATTGTGAGTTGTCACCATCATACGCATCAAGAGTCAAGCCATCAAAGACCTCAATCGACTTCCTTTAGGGGTAGGCATCGGTAGATGTGCCTCAAACCGATCCCCTTTGTATGCAAGGAATTTGGTGCTCAGTCGTTGACCGGCACATGCAGTGCAGTTATCATGCGACCGAAGCCCCATTTGTCATTACAAAATGAGCAAGAGTCAGCTACTCCAGATCCGTTTGGAAGAGTCCAAAAAAGCCGAGTTAGATAGGTTGTGCCAGCAAGAGCAGGTGACTCTGTCCGAGAAGATCCGCGAGCTCATTGAAGCCCACATCGATACTCAATCTAATTCAAAAGATGTACACAAAATGACGTATTCCACTCAGTCCAAGCCAACGAATTCCATCTTGCCTGCCTTCAACAATGAAAAGAAGCGCACTTTTACTGTCGGAGAGATGTACAGCGGTCCGGGTGGAATCGGACTTGCATTGAGCAACACGCGGTTGCAATCGCGTGGCTTGGATTTGTCATTTGAGCACGTATGGGCAACAGATTACGACCCTGACACCTGTCGCACCTACAAAAACAACCTGCTCAAAGGAAACCCTAAGGCATTGAGCATCTGTGACGACATCCGCAATGTCAACATCCAAGAATTGCCTGTCGTGGATGGCTTCTTGTATGGGTTTCCTTGCAATGACTTCAGTCAAGTGGGAGAGTCATTGGGTTTGAAGGGGAAGTTTGGACAGCTCTACAAATACGGTGTGGAATACATCAATCACGCCAACCCGCTCTTCATTTTTGCCGAGAATGTAAGCGGCATTGGTAGCTCCAATTCTGGAAAAGCCTTTGAGTTGATTCTGTCTGAATTGAACAATGCGGGACTACATGGATATGACCTGGCTGTTCACCATTACAAGTTCGAAGACTATGGCGTTCCCCAGGCTCGTCATCGTTACATCATTGTCGGTACACGTGGCGACCTTGGGTTGCGTTTTAAGGTTCCGACGCCATCCCTCCGGATGAAGACGTGCAAGGATGCAATTGAAAATCCTCGCATTTCTTCTGATGCACACAACCATGAGCTAACGCGCCAGAGTGCTGTAGTTGTGGAACGCTTGAAATACATCAAGCCTGGCGAGAACGTTTGGACGGCTGATTTGCCAGAACACCTGAAGCTGAACGTAAAGGGTGCCACGATCAGTCAAATCTACAAGCGCTTGGATCCAAACAAACCCTCTTACACAGTCACCGGCAGCGGTGGAGGGGGGACTCACGTTTACCATTGGTCCGAACCGCGTGCACTGACCAACCGAGAGCGCGCCAGACTGCAAACATTTCCGGATGACTACGTGTTCTATGGGTCTAAAGAAAGTGTCAGAGCCCAAATCGGCATGGCCGTCCCTGTAGATGGCGCCAAAATCATTCTTGATTCGTTGCTGAAAACATTTGCTGGTAAAGCTTATGAATCGATTGACCCAAGCAACGGATTTTTCAAAGCTGGATCCCTCAAAGTCAAAGCTAAAAAGGCATGACCATGGCTACTTCAAAGAAAAACACCAAATCCGAAGAGACCAAACCAAAGGTCCAGAACGCTTTTGAAGCTTACTTCAGCGCTCGCAAGCAAGCTGAGGAAACACCCAAAGAAAAGCCCAAAGCGGTAGACAAGGAAGCTTTGAGAGACACCAGGATTACAAAGGTTTGTGCTACTTGTGGCAAGGACTACCATCCCACAAGAAACGGCTACTCGCAAGTTAGCAAATATTGCTCACAGAAGTGCGCCATGAACACATTGCGAGGGAAATTCTCAATTACCTGAGAAGTCCAGATAGTACAGATTTTTGGATTTTTTGTAGAAGGCCACATCTGTCCTACCATAACGCTTCAAGTCGCTTAATGTGACTTTAGCGCCCGATTTCAAACCCAACCTTGTCCGCAGGTAGCGCCCTAGAATTTGATTGCTTTGCGGTGTGGTCAACTGCTTTCCACCGGCTCCCTGGCATACCATCACCATCTCTTCTCCATCGTCCCAGAGCACTTTAAAAGGTATTCCCGGTTCCGGGAAAAATGCACTTCGCAGGACATCCGCTGGAACTGGGATGTAGGCGGCGTTTTTATCTCTTCTGTCCAGTTGCCAGTTTAAGCCGCCTCCTTCATGAACCTGCCCGTATCTTGTCAACAGTGACAAGGTCTGAGAGAGTAGCCCGGCAGTTTGAAATGCAACAGTTTTGAGGCCCTCAATTTCTTCGTCTGAAGTTCTGTAGTCAACTGGCGCTTTGGGCGGTGTCTTGTAAATATTAAAAATTTTGAGTGCTTGTGGATCCGTGCATTCAATGGATTCTTTGGCAATACGCTCAAAAAGAATTGCGATTTCTTTTGGCTCATCTGGAGTCAATGTCTCAATCACTTTGCCTGAGAAGGCATTGATTGAGTAATTTGCAGATCCAGTAAAGCCCACGTAGGGCTTGCCCTTTTTTAGCCACAAGTAATTTTTGCTGTGAGTAGTTGAGGATCCCCTCACGTAGCGGCAATTGAAATCATCGCCCATCTTCTGGCAGAGTGTCACAAACCCTTGATGCGATTTGAGATCAATACCGTCAAGACTGATCATCCCGACGAGAACACGGATCTTGATCTTGAGTCCTAAGCTTTTCAACCTATCTACTTGCCTATGAACAATGCGTGGCGATGAGTATCCTGTGATGATGAGTAGCTCATCGGCCCCATCGATTGCTGGTTTGACCAGAGCGGATTCGAACAAGTTCTTGCTGAGCATGGAAAGCTTCCTTTGATCGAGATTGGATCTACTTAGGACTGGTGAATTCAGGTCAAATGTTAATAGGCGCAACACATAGAAGCTCGAATCAAGCCTTCAGATTGCTGAGTGTCGAAAAGTCCAAGTAAAAGAGGTGGTTGTTGCGGTAATGAATGTCGACGGAGGTCCTGCCGTAGGCATGCAAATGATCGACAGTGACCATATGACCAGGTCTGACACCAAGTCGGTTTCTGAAATAAATCCCAATGATGGAGTTGTCTGTGGGCGATTCAATGGCTTTACCGTTGTCCTGGGAGCGCACGCACTTCATGGTGAAGCCATCGTCGCACTCAACTATGAATTCTTCGCCACGATCTGGGAAGAATCCACTCCTTTGTATGTCTACGGGCACAGAAAGGTAAGCCTGATTGGGCTCTCTCCCCGGGCGTTGTCCCCAGTTAAGTCCGGACCTTTGTGGGACGATTACTTGACCTGCCCGTTTGGTTGTCAAAGGAAGTGTGACGAAGTTGAATCCGGTTGACATGATTTTTTAATGAATCAAGGAAGACCAGGAATCATCAAGTCAACGGGCACCGTGACACTTGCTGATTCCCATTTGGAAAAAGGACTGGAGTCGGTTGGGAGGATGCTTGAAAAATGTGCGTAGGTGAGGTGTCCCAGTATTCGGTAACCATCAGAGTGCCTCAATACTGAGATAAGGCGCCAATTTTCATTAAGACTGGCGATGCGCGCTTCATTTCGGCTGATAAAGAATCTGAAATCCGTGCCTGGTCTAGAGGACGTTTTGACCTCAAGTAGACATGTGAAATCGTTTTGAACTGTTGAAGGCGATGCAATATCAAACCCAGCAGTGTCGTCCGTGAGAGAAATGTGTTTGATGCGAGAGATCAGTTGAGAGGGGAGGGTGGTCTTGAGTTGATTCATGACCTCCTTTTCACCCTCTAGGCCAATCGTTGCAAGTAGTTCCAGATCAATCTTGCCTTGGATCTTTCCCTTGGCGTCAATCGCTTCAAGAATTTCCCAGGAGATTTCTGAGCCTGACAGAAGTCCTTCTCTTAGCCAAGGTGGAGCAACTTTTGCGACGATCCTCAAATGATCATCAATTTTTTCGATGACACCTTCGTCGATCAACTTTTCAGCAACCCGCAGTCTGTCGTAATAGGATTTGCCGGAAGTTGCCGGTGCGAGTTGGCATTGAATGTCAAAGTCCTGAATCGAAATTCGATCAGAAGCAGCTCTCAGAACTTCGAGGATCAGTTCTTCGCGGGGACTCGGTTCATTAGCCATCGTTCTTCAGATGATCCAGAAGATCATTCAAATCGAGATCGTCTAATCCCAGCAATCCTTCCGGTGGGTCATCGCTGTCCCCTGAGGGTAAGCTGACCTCGACAAGTCCTTCATCGTTCAAGTAGGAACCAAGTCGGTCGATTTTGGCTTCAAGCCTCTTGCCCACGCGCACATCGATTGAACCCTCTGACTGAAGCACATAAACGGTTGTTTCTTGCTCCGGTTTCAACCCAAGACGGTGAATTCGATCCAAAGACTGCAGATAAAGCCCGGCGTTGTAGCTACGATCCACGTATATGGCTTCGTGACACTCTTGGTGGAGACTTACCCCTTCTCCCAGCGTCTGTGGATTGCTCAGAAGAACATGGCAGGAGCTTGATTTTCTGAAGCGCTCAAGTTCGGTGCGACGTTCATCTGTTGGAGTTGCGCCGTAAATAAGAGCTGGTTCGTAGGGGGCAAGCAAGCGCTGTAATGCGAGAAGATTTCCCACAAAGGTGCTCCAAATCAACACCTTACGACCTTCGGAAGCCGCCTTCGCTATGAACTTCGCGATCCACAGGTATTTCTCAGATATTTCGTGTGTAGAGTAGCTCTCCAGCACTGATACAAGACGTTCATCACCAGATAAATTTACTGGCGGCCAGTTGAATCCGAGAAATGCTTCCTCGCTGTATGAGCGCATCAGAAGTCCTGGATTCGTGGCGGCCGCGAGAAGCGTCATCACCGCCTTACCTTTTCTTTCGAAGAATCCGTAATCTCCATCATTCATACCGAATTGACCGGCGAATGTTCGGCGTAACGCGGCGTAAATTTCTCGCTGAACGGGACTCATAGTCACCGAAACGGGTTCAATTCGCATTGGCGGAAGCTCAAGTTCACGCTTGGTCGTTCGTACGAATATGCCGCCTCTCTGAAGAGAGCCTAGGCGATCATTCGTGAAGTAGTGACGCGGTATGCCTTGCCAGGAAAGGGTGAAAAGATTTCTCAAATCCTCTTGGCTTTGCGGCATAGGCGTACCAGTGAGAAGGTCTACTCTCACGGCATGCGAGCCGAGCTCTAGGCAAGCTTTCCATCGGATCGATTTGCCTCCGCCCTTGACCCTATGTGCTTCATCTACAACCAGCATTGTTGGCGATTGATCCATCCAGCGGGTAAGCCGCTGAAGACGAGCACTGTTCTCAAGTTGTTCGTAGTTGACGTAAAGTAGGTCCGTATCTGGGGGGATCGACTCTTCTGAAAAAGCGTGAAGTTTGATGGGGCGGTCGAGAATCAAGGCCGGTTCTTTTTCCCAAGCTTCGAAAGCAGACCTGGGGCATACAACGAGCAGGCGCTCGACTTTGCCTGTGTTTCTAAAAAACTCCCAAACAGCAAGAGTTGTTGATGTTTTTCCTGCTCCTGGTACTGAAAAATTCGCACCATTGTTCATGGTGACCAGGTTTTTAAGGTTTGTGATCTGAAATGGAGTGAGTTGGCGCTTCAATCGCAAGCTCTGAGGGTCAATCTCTTCACCGCGACTGTTGCAGGTTGCCAGTCTTTCAAAATCTGCCACCAATGCTTCTGCTGCTTGGACAGAAGTAATCACTCCTTTGTCCAGCTCCACCTTGTGGCCCAGACGCGTCCAGTTTTCACGTAGCCAGTTTTTCTTGAACGCAAACTCTGAAGGTAGTACCGAAATTGCTACCGGGTGTGTAGTGTTGGGGGAGTCTGGTGACCACCAGGATTTCACTGATAACCAATCTTCTGCGGAGATATCTCCCACAGGCTCAATCAGAACCCTGCTGTCATTCTCAAGCGAAATTCGAATAACTGCCATGAAGTCTTTACTTCAGCTTGATCTTGCTGAATTCAGCAGAAAGCTCGGTGATGCATGCCGCAACTCTGGAAAGTTCGAATTCAAATTTTTTGGAATCGAAGTCCTTAAGTTGTGAGACCTCTGAAAAAGAGCTGAGTACTCCCTCAAGGCTGATCCTCGTTTCTTGCAATACGTCTGCAGGCTCTAGAAGTAGTTTTTCTCGTTTGCCTTTCGTGATCGTCGCCTCTGCACCAAGCCTGATTGCGTTGTGAATTTCCTGTAGTTCTGCAGTCAGATCTTTTGTGACGTTGCCATTGGCGTCGGAAAGATCGCCAATAATTTTTTTCGCAAATGATCGAAGATCAATTGTTTCTTCGGTTTTGTCAGAATTCCCAAGGAGCTCATCCAAGTCATCCTCAACTTTGACCTTCTTGAATGAATCGAGGACCTGTATCACTTTTGAATTCTTTGCTACACGCTTGAGAACATCCTCCTCGAAGAAGTCGGGATCAATGACGCGTGTTTGGTCTTTGTTGACGCCCAGGAACATTGCTGCCACTCGGCCCCATTTCATTTTGTTGGCTTCTTCAACATCTACCTGAGCCATGTTGTTGTATTCCTCATTCAGATCCTTGAGGTGCTGGCTTTTGGAGTCAAAGATTTCGTAGCTCAGCGGAGGATCGGCCAGTTTCCTAATTTCTTTGACCAGTTGAAGTAATTGAGATGCTTCGTCAACCTTCTTTTTCCACCCACGGATCCAGCCCATCTTTTTGGCTAATTCCTTTTCCGTGTGCCCGGCTCGTCTGTACTTGTCAATTAAGAGTAGCTCGTTGGTAAAGGTGTAGTCCTGGTGCGTGAGCCTCCTCATCTGCAAGGACATTTCAAGGTCTAGAAAGTCTTTGGCCATCGCATCGGCGGGTAGAACTGCAACGTCTACTCCATCAACGCCCAAGTCTTTCAAGGCAACAACGCGTGTATTTCCATTGATCAGCAAACCATCCCTGGAAATCAGGCCTGGGTTTTGCTGCGAAAGCTCTTTGAGCTCATCTTTTAACTTGTTGAATCGCTCAGTCCTCCGAAGAAGGCTCGCCAAGACTTCTTGCGCTTCGCTTGAGGTGGGATCGTTTTCTACGATGGCACGTTTAGGGTGGTCCATCAACTGCGCACTGAGTCTGCTGTTGTCATGGTTCAGTAGCAGGTATTTGGGGTGAATCCGGATCACCTCCAGCGAGGTGTCAACTCCTCGGTATTCGATGCTGAGCGTTTTCCTATCCCCTCGCTCTTTGTAAGTCGCAAGAGTCTTTTCAATCATCTCGCGTCGGAGTTTGTTTGCTGCGTCAGTGGTCATGGTCATTCTGTGCGGGTCGAGGGGTGGTGCCAGAAACAATCTTAATTAGCTACATAGTACTACATAAGACTGCTACTCAATTCTTCTTCAAAGGATAAACAATTTATCCCCTCATTTGTTTTACTTTGCTCTGCCTTTGGCAAATTACCTCACATATCACGTCGAGGAATTGGTGGCTACATCTGGCGTAACTTGCGCTATGGCTGATTCGTATATGTGCTGCATATGAGAGTCGACGGTACAAATTCGCACAAGAGTCGGGGCTGTTCCCTGTGGTTTGTAGTTCACTAGAGTTGAGGCGGTGATGCCTGCTGCGATTTCGGGCGGAAACTTGAAGACTCCGGTTCCTATGGCGGGCATTGCGATGCTTGAAATGTTGTTGTCTTTCGCAATGTTCAGCATGGATAAAACCGAGAATGCCAAGTAACGTTCTGGTTCGGTGTTGTTGATGAAATGAGCGGCACGAATATGGATGATCCAACGATTTGGTAGTTGAAAGCCTGGAGTTATGAGCCCAGATCCCAGTTCAAGTGGAGCAAAGGGTCGACAGTACTCTTCGAGTCTGGGGCCCGCTGCCGTGTAGATTGCCCCAGCCACCCCAGAACCCAGCCTGAGATTGGCATTTGCCGAATTGACGATGGCTTCCATGTCAGGTTGCTTGACGATGTTGCCGATGACGAGTTCGATCTTCATGTGAGCTCACTCCAGGAAAAACTGTTGCCGCAGGTCTCGTTGCAACACTTTGGTGAATTGGTCCCACTCGGCTTCGTCCGCTTTGTCGCAGACCGATTTACCGCGTTGCGCCATGAACTTTCGTGAAACCTTGATCGCATTGCCGTCGGCTCCGTAGGTGGCCTGATAGCTCAGGGTTTTTGTCTGTAGCTGGACGTTGGCTGGTAGGCGGAGAAGCTTTGTCCCTGGTGGAATATTCAATTCGATCACTTCCTCATGGGAGGAGGATCCGCACAGGTTCGGAAAGCGGGCATTGCTCTGCGCCTTGATGCTGGCCAGGGTCTGGAACCTGCCCTGGGACAGTCCTACAGGCACGGTCAGAGCTACCATGCCAGGCAAGTTCACGATTGGATCAAGCGAGAAATCCGCAGTCACTACCCAAGGGGCTTCCAGGTTCAGGGGGTCAGGGTGGACGATGGTGCCGGTGCCGGACTCGTTGAAGCGCGACAGCATGCTGCCAACAATCTCATCGGCTGGTTTGTTCTGGTTGCTGTAGACCTTGGCGCGGGACAGGAGCTGGAAGTACCCGAACTGCTCAACCTTGGTGTTGCCCTGCACGCTGCCATCTGCTTTCAGGGTCATTTGTGTTGAGGTGACTGTCTTGTCCTTGGCGGTGTCGTCCAGTGGGGTGCTGAGAATCTGACCCGTCGCGGCAATGACTGTCAGTTTGCCTACGTCGCCTGCAGGAAGCAGGCCCATCGGGGTCATGCGTGACGTGGAATCCAGGAAGAGGTTCAACCCCGGCACGTAAGTGATGACGTGATCGAAAACCCCAAAACTGGGGGGGTCTGGCAAGCGATAAGCCCTGTCGGAGTTGATCAGGGCTGTTGAGCTTTCTATTCCCACGGCACGCAGTAGGGCCTCCAGCAAGGTGGCGTGGTCCTTGCAATCGCCATAGCGGGCACGCAGGATTTTCTCTGCCGAGTGTGGAACATAGCCGCCGGCCCCTGCATAGACCCCCAGGTAGCGTATGTTCAGGGCAACCCAGTTGTAAAGCCGCCTGACCTTTTCTTCTGTCGTCGATGCATCACCAATGATTCTGGTTGCGTGCTCCTTGATGTTTCGGGTCACTTCGGCTTTGGGGCGAGCCCTGTCCTGGTAGGCCTTGGCCACCTCAGCGTAGCTTTTGAAGCTGCTGGCAGAAAACCGGGGAGCGAAATCGGCATAACTGACCATCAGGGGTTCTACTGGGAGGGCCGTGCTCTGGGAATAGCTGAACAGATATCGAACGCTTTCATTCCTGGCCGATGGATGCGTTTCGATGCGACCGCCTGTCATGCCACGCCCCTCCACGCGGATGTCCAGAGAGGGGGCATGGGAAAACCGGACTTCGGCACGCCCGTATTTCCGGTGCGGCGAGAAGTACTCCGTCCATGCGTAATGGCCAGGAAAGTCCGGGGTATGCTGGAGAGCTTCCACTAGGTAGTAGGTCCGGCTTCCCACCTTCACATTGGGAAAGATGATGACCTTCACCTTGGATTCGCTGTAGATCCCGTTGCCGGCGTCATCCTGATCGTCCTGGGTCCGGATCCGGTCCGGGGTGACGGGGTCTTTGGTGCCATCGGGTTGAAGGGTGTAGGCCTTGATCACCCGAACCCGCTCATGCGCGCTGTTGTAGGTGATCTTTTGCTCGCCAAGCAAGGCGATGCCTTGGTCTGTTTCGACCTTGTTGATGACTTCCATGCGCTGGCGGACGGACCAGTTTTTGGCCACATGGATATCCATGAGCGAGAGTTCGGTAGATACCGGGGCCGTGTATTCAGCTTGAGCCAGGTTGGCGAAGGAAAGGATCACCAACAGCAGGAAATGGCGCCAGATTGCTGGGCAGCTAAGCAGGGCAAGGGGCGCGAATTCCTTCATGTTTTTACATGCGCGGTTCTGGACCACGGTCTTTCTCTGGGAGGGGGCAACCGAAAGATTGCCCTGCATTTTTTTGAAGTGTTTCAGATGCCGGGCTCAAGTCGTGAGCCTGGCAACCACCGTTCAGTGTCTGGACACTGTATGAATACCCTGTTCGGCAGGCTCACAGGAGTAGCCTCAGGCTCAGCAGACTTTAGCCTGATCCAACTCCAAAAAGAGCCAAATGAGACACCATTCGAACCGTGAAGCCTGGTTACTGGCGGCCGTCGAGCTGTTGCGCCCCATTTTCCTGGCCAAGCACCACACCATTCCCAAGGACGTTCTGGTCTCGTGTGGGTTCGCCAGTACGGGCACCCGCAGCCATCACATCGGCCAGTGCTGGTCACGTGGTAGCAGCACCAATGAACTGAATCAGATCTTCATCTCTCCTACGCTGTCTGAGCCTGTGGAAGTGCTGGACACATTGGTCCATGAGCTGGTTCATGCTGTTGATAACTGTGAACACAAGCATGGCAAGGAGTTCAAGAAGATTGCCTTGAGCCTTGGGATGGAGGGGCCTATGCGGAGTGCCGGAGCTGGACCCGAGCTCAAGAAAACCCTTCAGGAGCTGGCCACCAGACTGGGCCCGTATCCCCACGGTGCGCTCAAGGTTGCTCACCGCAAGACAGTTTCTCAGGCCAGGGCGCGTGCCAAATGCCCTGAATGTGGCTTTCAGGTGCCCATGTACAAGCGGTTCCTGGAATATGGCCCGCCGATCTGCCCCAAGGACAAGATCGAAATGACCCCCGTAGGCAATTGGAGCGGCCAATGATCGTGACGCTGGTGATGTTGTGGGGCACTTTGTGGGGGCCGTTCACCCACGAGGCGTTTCTGGGCGCTGAACCCCTGCGGTCCAGGATGGCAACCAAGTCGCGCCCCTCGGAATGGCGCTCCTATGTCATGCAGATGGAATACGGGGTTCGACCTGAGCTCAAAAAGATGAGCAAACGCGAGCAGCTGGCTTTGGCCCTGACCCGCTCCGAAGATGCTGAAAAAATAATTGTCAAATAAGAAATAAACCATGAGCGAAATTGACCGCCTCTACGGCTCCGGACCCTGCTGACAGGGCGCCGTGCCGTTCCGCGTGAATAAATTCTCAGGAAGATGGAGATTTCCCTGGCCACGTTCAAGCGTGATCTGGCCAAGCTGCGGGACCACCTGAACATCCCGGTGGGTTTTGACAGGAACCTAGGAGGGTATCGCCTAGAGCTGGCAGATAGCCAGAAAGCCAGTCGGACTGGGTTGAAAAAATACGAGTCGTACAGCTGATTGGAAGTCACCGGGCTCACGTTGTGAGCCTGCTGCTGAATACGCTAATCCCACTGGAGGTCAGCATGTACGAAGTCACTTCAGACCAGGAGCTCGATGAGCTGGTCTGGTCCCTGATTAAGGTGAGTTCCAGCCCATTGGACTACCTTGACTATCTCCGCCACACCCTCAACAGAGTGGCGCAACAGGATGCAGCCTACGAAGCAGCTTCACGGTGCTGGCCGAACCAGACCGCTGAGCGCCATTTCGGAAAAGCAGTTGCAGTCCTGGAGTCCATGGCGGATGAGGGCAATGAATTTGCCATGTTCCATCTCGGTCGTTGGTACAGGCTGGGTTACGGTGTTCCCTGTGATTCGGACCAGGGCATGGCTTGGTACCGTCGGGGCGCGATGGCAGGCTCTTCACGTTGCCTGATCAATGTCGCCCGGTACACGGCCAGAGAGGATTTGCCAGCGGCATTGGCTATGTTCAAGCGGGCGGCGGAAGAACTTGGAGATCTCTCCGCTCACTGCTTCTGGGCTGACCACGACAAGGCCAATTACGGCCATCACCTGGAGCTCGCCTCGTCATCCGGTGATCCTTATGCCATGTACTGCCTTGCGCATGAGCGCCTGAAGAATTCGACAAATGATGAGCAAGCCCAGCCCTGGCTGGAATTGATGCAACGGGCCGCCGAAAAAGGGGAAAGCTACGCTTGTGTCCAATTCGCCCAGATCCATCTGAACGGCCACCACGGATGCGCCAAGGATGGCGAGACCTGGAGGTACTGGTTGAAAAGGGCAGTCGCCCTGGGCAACGAAACCGCATGCGCGATGCTGGGGCGAGACCTCCTGCAAGAAGACGAGCCGGCGGCCAGGGATCTCCTCAAACGGGGCGCGATGCTGGGGGATGCTTTCGGTCAATCCGTCCTGGGCTATCACCTGACATGGCATGGCCAGAGCCTGGCAGAGCAACAGGAGGGCGTGAGCTGGTTGCGTGCAGCCGCCCATCAAGGCCACAAGCCTGCCATCGGCAAATTGGCCGAGGCGCTGCAGAACGAGCGGGGGGAGGCGCTGGAAACCAACGAGGCACTGGTCTGGTTGCGTAAAGGGGTGAAGTTGGGGATTCCTGAATGCCAGACCTCCCTCGGGGTAGCCTACTTGCAGGGTGAACTTGTGGAGCACAACGAGGAAAAAGCCCATGACCTGTTCCACCTCGCCAGTCTGCAGGGAGACGCTTGGGGCACCTACCTGCTCGGGCTCTCGTATGAAAACGGTCATGGGACAGATAAAGATCCCGTGCAGGCCTTCAAATGTTTCAAGGCCGCTGCAGATAAGGGAGGCGTGAAGGCGGCCTACAAGGTCGGGGTGGCTTACCTCTGGGGGGAGGGCATCGAAGAAGACATCCCCGCAGCTGCCAAATGGCTGAAGAAATCCGCCAGCCTGGGCCATGCCGATGCACAGGCCTACCTCGGGATGCTTTTTTCCTACGGTCATGGCGTGGAAGAAAACGCCGAGATCGCATTGCACTGGTTGCAGCAGGCAGCCAAGCAGGACAGTCCCATCGGCCTGCGCGAACTGGCCAAGATGTACGAGTCGGGCGACGGTGTGGAAGTGGATCTGGCTGAAGCCACAAGGTTGATGGCCAAGGCCGCGTCGCTTGGGGATCACAAAGCCAAAGTCTGGATTGAACAGAATTGCCCGGAAAAGCCGGATTGGCTCAAGGAGCTCGGGGACCTCGCATCCAAACCCCTTCCGGGAGTGGAACCAGATCAGGCGGAGGGCGAGCAATGATGCCGACGCAAACGTTCTTGGCGGGCGATGTGCAGGAACTGGTTGAGAAAGCCCAGAGCCTGGAGACGGGCAAGCTGGGCCATTTCCTATTCCTCATGTCCGCATTGCTGGAGTGCTACCTCAAGGAAGAGGCCCGGGCCACGGTCATCACGGTCAATGAAGTTGAAGAAAAGACTTGCATCATTCCAATCAATGCCACGCAAGAGGATGTTGCAGGCATGATCAATTTCATGGTTGATGCATTCCACGCTGAACGTCAGTCAATGAGCACTGGTTCGCTCAACTAAGGTCAGACATGCTTGGAACCATCATTGGCGACATCGTCGGTTCGGTCTATGAGTTCAAGAACTGCCGAACGAAAGACTTTCAGCCCTTGTTTCACCCGGAAGCAAGGTACACGGACGACACCGTTTGCACCATCGCGGTAGCAGACGCATTGGCCAATGGCCACAACCCGCAGGACAAATTGCAACAGTGGTGCCAGCGCTACGCCGACAACGGGGGCTGGGGGCAGAAGTTTGCCCTCTGGATCTTCGAGGACAACCCTAAGCCCTATGGCAGTTGGGGTAACGGCGCAGCCATGCGCATTGCGCCGGTCGGCATGCTGGCGGAGTCCGAAGAGCAGGTCATAGAGTGGTCTGATACCGTCACCAACATCACGCACAACCATCCTGATGCGCTCGACTCGGCCAGAGCGGTGGCGCTGGCCATCCACTGGGCCAGAAAGAAGGTTGACCCGTCGAAGATCGCCCGCAGAGTTCAGGAGCGTTTCGGCTACGACATGACCAGGACACCGGACCAGATCCGTCCCCATTACGTCCGGACAGAAAAAGCCGCTGACTCCGTGCCACAGGCTATGGTCTGCGCATTGCAGGCGAGCAGTTTCGAGGATGCCATCCGCAATGCGGTCTCCATCGGTGGGGACAGCGACACCATTGCTGCCGTAGCGGGTGGGATCGCCGAAGCCCTGTTCGGATTGCCCGACGATCTCGCGGCCCTGGGCTGGAGTTACCTGCCTCCAGACATGAAGGTTGTCCTGGTGGATTTCTATTCGCAAGTGCCATTATGAGAAAGCCCGCCATGGACAAGTTCATCGTCTACGTACAGCGCTTCAACACCCTCGTGATCGGTTTGGGATTGCTGCTCTTGGTCGCTATGGCGACCTGGGGTGGCCTTGAAGGCGCGAAGGGGTGGTTGCGCTCAGAAAAGAAGACCGTGGAGGCCCCGGAGACCACCGGACAGGACGGTGATCGCAAGGAAACTTTTTCCCTGCGCCCCACGGAATACAGCGCTGCGGATGGGGCTCTGGTGTTCCGACTCCAATCGAATGGGGAAGGTCGGGCCTACGATGAAGGGCGGGCCATGCAGACCGGCAACTTGCTGTTCTTCCGGGAGACGGGCGAGAAACCGCGTTGGCTTTTCCCTGACCAGTCTTTGGTGCTCAGCCGCATCGAAGCTTACAAAAGCGGGGCAGGGGATGAGGACACCCTGCTGATCGAAACCGAACCCAGGTGGCGAAACGAGGCAAAAAGCGATTCCCGCCAGACCCGGGACGTGTACCTGGTTCGCATGGACGGATCGGGACTGCAGAAAGTGCTGGCCGGTGTGGAGCAGACGCTCAGCCACAAGACGGTCAAGGGGCACCTACAGATCGTCTACCAGAGCGCGGATGCGGTGCGCATGGCCAGAATTTCACTGCGGGAGCTTCAAACCAAATCGGATGTGGAAGTTGCTCGCATCGAGAGACTGCGTAAGTGAATCCACATGGCCATCCACACCGAGTTCATCGATTTCATCGTTCCCATCGAAACGATCCGGCTCAAGTACCCGGGCGGCTGGGAACAGTGTCTGCTGGACCACGAGCCCTTGCTAGGAGGAAGGGTCTGGCACGACGATTTCTTGCTGAGAGACGGCGCCATGAACCCCATGGACATGCAGCGCCTGGTGGAGGAGTGGGAGGCCATGGGCTTCACAGCCACCATGGAGGAGAACGGCCGCAAGAAGTGGGTGGACTTCTGCGTGCACGACATGTTGGGTGGCGTGACACTGGACTGTGACTGGATCGTGCCAGCGGGTCGCAGAACCGTGGCCCACATCGCGGACCCGCATCCGGAAGTCGTTAAACACTTGCCGCCCCGCAAGCTTGATCATGATGATTGAGTGAGTGCATAATGAAACCGTCAGCAAATAGCTGGCCGCCCGATTTAGGTACTTGCAGGGGCGATAAACACTGCTAAACGTCCCGGCACTCCTGGCCTCGTGTGCAAACTGGACGTACTTCCACTGTTTGCGAGGCGCAGGAGTTTTTTCATGGTCGATATCTATCGCGGACTTCGTTGCCGGCCCGGAGACCTGGCCGTCATCGTTCAGGACGAACCCCAATGCCAGGCCAACATAGGTCAGGTGGTCAGAGTCATCGAGGAATACACCCAGTTCCGTGAAGAGTTGGGAGTTCATTGGCTTGTTCAGCCAATGAGCGCTTGCGACTCGCCGGTCCTTGTGGAGGGCCGCAGTGGGCAGGACCCAAGGGTGGTCTGGGACAACCAGACCCGAGCGCACTACGATGGCTGGCTCAGGCCGTTGCTGGAAACCGATGACGCCGATGAAATGACCGAGATCGCGGGGATCCCACTTCACAGTGAATGGCGAGATCCGGTGCATTGCCGCATCACCTGAAAAATTTCTACCCAGGCTCGCGCCATGAGCCTGCGGGATCGCAAGATATGCCTGTGTACGGTCAGTACACGTCGCCGATTTAAGGACAACTTGCAGGGCGACTCACAAATGCTGCTAAAGCGTCGTCTGCGCCCCGACCCGCACGCAGCGAACGCCAAAGTTCGTAACCCGCGGGAAGGAGAAAGTCATGGGATCAATCACCCAAAGCAACGATGCGCAAAACCCGGTCACCCCTGGAAGCAGGGCCACACTGTTTGACAACGGGGACTTCCGCTATTTCGTCTACATCGACCCGGTGCGCTCGCCCGTGGGGGGCTATGCCCTGACGGTCACCAGCCAGTGGCGAACCTCTGCCAAGCCTGACGACGAGCAGTTCCGCTTTCGCGCTTGCCTGGAGCGTCAGGGGCTGGAGGCATTGCAGGCGCTGATTGCACGCGAGTTGGCGGCATGAGTGCGGGCATCGGCTGGGCCCTGTGGCACCACAGCAAGTTCTACCTTCAGCAATTCAAGGAGCCGGTGCCAGGGTGGATGCAGGTGATCGAACCGCCCAGACGGTTGCGCCTGATCAAGCTCGCCACCAGCCTGGGTTGGCGGTTGCCTTCGGCGTTGCTGAAAGACGATGCGTCCGAGCCCGGGCACACCCAAACCAAAAGGTCCTGAAGGACGGTAGGACCCACCAGACGGGTTGCGGGGATTTGATCCAGATTGCGGCCCCTTTCATTTTGAAGAAGCCGCTAAACAGGAGCACGACATGAGCAATCACACGGCAGGCATTGACCTGGCATACCGCCCGTCCAGTTATTTCTGGGCACAGGAGCGGGGGATCACCTTGCTGTCCGACATCAAGGGGGCTGAGCGCCGCCGACTTTATTCCAAGGCTTTGGACACAGGCCAAGGAGATCAACTCCCGGCGGAGTTGTCCCAGCACGCCCTGGCAGAGCTGGATCGGCAAGGCCTCGGCCGAATCCACCCAGCCTTTATGGGCGGGGAATACTTGCCCACTCGCGAGCGGCAGGAAGTGGAAATCGCCAGGATCACCATTGCCTCCACCACCCAGGACGTGACCTGCGTGTACGCCCGCCAAGTGGGGCAGAGGATCCACTACCGGGTGGTGGACGAATACGGCGGTGACACCCTGGATGGCGCGGGAACCCGGACCAGCACCAAGCCCTTGACCCTAAGGGAGCTGGTGGATTTCTTCCTGAAGACCTGGGACCTGATCCTGTGCCTGGACTGCAATTTCGAGGGCGACGGTTACCCCAGAGACCGCGTCCATGGCTTCATCGTGGACGCGTCCAGCAGTTTTTATGCGGAATTCGGGGACCTGGTCCGCGCCCGGGTGGACGAGTGGCTGGACACCAAGGAGGAGCCGCAGGATGAATGAAGATCAGGTCTGGGAGGCCTTCGGGCGCATCATGGAGATGTACGAGAGCAAGGTGTTCTCGGAACTGGACCGCAGCCAAGCCACAGAGGCTGGGCTGCGGGACTTCCGCAGAATGCTCAAGAATAGGCTGCTGGATCGAGAAAAAGGTCTGCCCACAGTGGACGAAGTGGACGGCTTGAAGATCCTGGCGCTGGACTTCCTGAACCACACCCCCGGCCGCCCTCCGTCGCCCTACGGGCAGGGGCACTTTTGAGAGCCCACAGGACAACAAACATGAAGGACAAACCATGCTGACAGACAAAATTGCCCAGGCCCTGGCCCTGGCCGTGGAAGCCCACGATGGTCAGAAACGCAAAGGCACCAGCATCCCCTACATCGCCCACCCCATGGGGGTGGCCGCCATCGCACTGGAGCATGGGGCGGATGAAGAGCAGGCCATGGCCGCCCTTTTGCACGACGCGGTTGAAGACGGGGGCGCTCAATATGCCCAGCGGATTCGGGACCTGTTCGGCGATCGCGTGGCGGACATCGTGGCGGGGTGCACCGACGGGGTGCCCGATGCCCGCGGCCACAAGCCGCCATGGACGGCCCGCAAGCAGGCGTACCTGGATCACCTGCGGCAGGCCGGTGCCGACGTCTTGCTGGTGTCCGGGTCGGACAAATTGCACAACGCCCGGGCCATTGTCGAGGACCTGCTCAACATCGGGGTGAAGGTGTTTGAGCGGTTTTCAGCCTCCAAGGAACAGACCCTGTGGTACTACGACAGCCTGGCCGAGATCTTCACGAGTCGCGGCACTCCGGTCGCCAAGGCGCTGCGAGAGACCGTGGACACGATGAAGCGCTTGTCGGTCTGAAGGGGGGCGCATGGGTACTGATTCGACCATTGATCCACAGACGATCCGGGCTTACCGTGAAACCGATTACCGGGTGGAAGGGGAGCGTCCCCTCACGCTTCGTGTGGGGATCCAGTCCCCGCAATTGCTGAGCGAGTTTGACAGACGTGGAGTCCGTTCGGGGGCGTTCATCACCGCGTTCAACCCCTACAGCGTTCCGCTTGGCGAGGAGGACAACGAACTGCGGGACCGCAATCTGCTGTTGCTTCTCAAAGCAAAGGGATACCAGTCCACTGCCGGGATTGGCCTACATCCATCCAACGGGTGGCCAGGCGAGAAAAGCCAGATGGTGTGGGGCATAACCAGGGAGGACGCGCTGGAAATCGCTGCGAGTTTTCAGCAAAACGCATTCATCTGGTCGGGTGAGCAAGGTACGCCGGAATTGATTATTTCAAGGTGACGTTGTCACCATCTGTCGCCGATTTATGACCACTTGCAGGGGCGACTCACAAATACCCGCTAAAGCGTTGCCCTCGCCATCGGCCCCGGCGGGTCCAGGCAATGCCTGCGAAGTCGGGGGCTTGGAGTAGGAAATGGACTACCGTTGCAAGGATGGCGATCTGGCCATCGTCATTCAGGATGAACCGATCTGTGCGGGCAATGTTGGGAAACTTGTACAGGTCCGTGGGCCAATCTTGCTCAACAGCCGTCTGAAGTTGATGTGCTGGTTGATCAAGCCAGTGAACCGGCAATTGTGGCACTGTGCCCGATCCGGGGGAGAGCACTACACCAGTTACGTCACGTGGAAAAAGCAGATCGAGCATCCAGACTCCTGGCTTCTACCCTTGAGACCAGATCTTGGTCTGTCTGCTGATGTCGAGAAACTGTCTGAGAACTTAGCTCGAAGCAAGCGAACGCAAAACGCCCGTATCGACACCGGCCCAAGAAGAGCAACTGTGGTCGGTTCGAACCATCGGGTAGTGGTCTAGTCGCATCGGCTTGCGTTCGCTGGGGGGCAGTTGGAAATACGTCTGGCCGCAACGCAGAGTGGTGGTGGCATCCGCCCTGAGGCAATAGGCGCAGTTTTGACAGGTATTTCCCATAGCATGCAATTGTGTGTCTGTCGTTTGTATCGGAAATGGCATGCCAAACGCCTTCAATCCAAGCTGGTATGGGTCAAGTTTTGAAATTTGGTTTGTGCATGCACGAAACCCAATTTGCAGGAGCCTGTCGGGCCACTGCGTTGCTTGGCGATGATGATCTCGGCCACGCCCGGCTCCTTGCAGGCTTCCTTCGTGTAGTACTCGTCGCGGTAGATGAACATGATCAGGTCGGCGTCCTGTTCGATGGCCCCGGACTCGCGCAGGTCACTCATCATGGGCCGTTTGTCGGTGCGTTGTTCTACCCCGCGGTTGAGCTGGGACAGGGCAATAACCGGACACTGCAACTCCTTGGCCAGCATCTTCATGCCGCGGGAAATCTCCCCCAGTGCCGTGGCCCTGTTCTCCTCGCTGGCGCCGGAGCTGGTGGTCATCAGCTGCAGGTAGTCCACCACGATGAGCCCGAGCTTGCCGTTGTTCAGACGAGCCAGGCGGCGGGCATTGCCGCGCAACTCGCTGACCGTCAGGCCTGGGGTTTCATCGATGTGCAGCTGCACGTTGCGCAAGCGCTCGACGGCTTCTGCCAGTCGCGGCCATTCGTCATCGGTCAGTCGTCCGGTGCGCAGGTTGCCCTGGTTGATCCGCCCGATGGAGCCGACGATGCGCACAGCCAGTTGTTCGGCCCCCATCTCCATTGAAAACACAGCCACAGGCAGACGTTCATTGAGGGCCACATGCTCGGCGATATTGATGGCAAAACTGGTCTTGCCCATGCTGGGGCGCGCGGCCAGGATGATCAGGTCTCCGGGCTGAAGGCCCGATGTCATGCGGTCCAGATCGTAGAAGCCGGTCTTCAGGCCCGTCACATCCACGGGGTTGTCGGCGCGTTCCTCCACCTTGGTGAGCAGGTCCACCACGAGTTTTTCCAGAGAAAAGAAGCCCTGCTTGAGCCGTGAGCCTTCCTCGCCGATCTGGAACACCTTTTTCTCGGCCTCATCGAGCAGCACGCTCACCGATTTCCCCTCGGTGCGGAACCCGCTGGCCGAAATCTGGTCGCCCACGGCAATCAGTTTGCGCAAGATGGCTTTGTCACGCACCAGTTCGGCATAGCGTTTGATGTTGCCCGCACTGGGCACGTACTGGGTGAGCTGGTTCAGGTAGGGCAGGCCGCCACTTTCCTGCTCCTTGCCCTGTGCCCGCAACTCCTCGTACACCGTCACCACATCTGCCGGTTTGTCCGAGGAGATCAACTGGGCCAGCGTCTTGAAGATCAGGCGATGTTCATGCCGGTAAAAGTCGCCTCCCGAGAGCAGTTCGGAAACCTGGTCCCAGGTCTCGTTGTCCAGCATCAGGGCCCCCAGGATGCTGGTTTCTGCCTCGTGAGAGTGCGGTGGCACCCGCAGGCGAGCCATGTCCAGGTCTTCGTTGTGGAATTCAGGGAAAGTCTCCTGCATGCGGGGCTCCATTGTTCTTCTGTTGCGGCGCTATTGATTCCATCGATGGTCAACTCCACCAGGCTCAAGGGGTGAGCCTGCCGCTGTTCAGTCCCGCCGACTGGCTCTGTCCTGGGTTTGGAAACTTTCAGAAAGGCTAGCAAACTGGTAGCATAACGATCCATGAACCAAGCAACCCGTACCTTTTTGGAGCCCAGCCTGATCGACCGGGTGGTTCGTGGCGTGCGTTACATGGTCAGCGGCCGAAATCTGCAGGCGCCCGAGTGGTTTGGGCCGCAGCAACCGATGGCCCCTGCGGCCCAGGAGGCAGCGCTGGCTCGGCGCTTTGATTTCCCGGCCGGCTACAACACCCAGATCCAGCCGCGCGGTTATGAACCGGTCAGCTTTGCCCAGTTGCGCGCGCTGGCCGACAACCTGGACCTGTTGCGCCTGGTGATCGAGACGCGCAAGGACCTGGTGTGCAAGCTCGCCTTCGAGTTCAAACCGCAGGATCACGAACAGCAAGCGGATGAGCGTTGCGCGCAACTGCAGGAGTTTTTTCGCTTCCCCGATCAGGAGCACAGTTGGGAGGAGTGGCTGCGCATGCTGCTGGAGGACCTGCTGGTGCTGGATGCCCCCACCTTGTACCCACGCATGAACCTGGGTGGCGAGCTTTATGCATTGGAGCCAATTGATGGTGCGACCATAAAGCGGGTGATCGATGGCACGGGTCGTACGCCGCAGCTGCCCCAGGTGGCCTACCAGCAGGTGATCAAGGGCGTGCCGGCCGTGGACTATTCCCGTGACGAATTGATCTACAAGCCGCGCAACGTACGCACCCACCGCGTCTACGGCTACAGCCCTGTCGAGCAGATCCTGATGACCGTGAACATCGCGTTGCGCCGGCAACTGTCGCAGCTGCAGTACTACAGCGAAGGCAGCACCCCCGACTTGATCCTGCAGGTGCCGCCGGAATGGTCGCCGGACCAGTTGATGCAGTTCAAGACCTGGTGGGACAGTGTGCTCGCTGGTAACACAGGCGCACGCCGTGGCACCATGTTCGTGCCCAGCGGGGTGAGCCCTGTCAACACCAAGGATGGCCTGCTCAAGGACCAGTACGACGAGTGGCTGGCAAGGGTGATTTGCTACGCCTTCGGCATCAGTCCCAACGCCCTGATCGCCCAACAAAACCGCGCCACCGCGCAGAGCCTGGGCGAGCAGGTCAAGGAAGAAGGCTTGGCGCCCATCATGGCCTGGGTCAAAGGCCTGGTGGACTATGTGGTCTGGAAGTATTTCGGCTGGAAGGACTTGCAACTGGTCTGGGTCGACAGCAAGGACCCGGACCCCTTGCAACAGGCGCAGATCAACCAGATCTACGTCAACACCGGGGTCAAGCAGGTCAACGAGGTGCGCGAGGAGTTGGGCCTGCAGGCGCTGGCCGAGACGCAAGAGCCCGATGCAACTTCGGCCGGGAAGGGGCCCGCTCCCGCCCATGCCCGACCACCCGACAAAAACCCGGACGATGCGCAGGCTACGGACAAACTGTCCAAGGCGGCGCCGCGCACCCTGAGCCCGGTCGGGCGCAACCGCCAGAAGGTGCGCCAGGTGCGCAACCAGTTGCAGCGGGTGTTGCAAAAGCGCTTTGCTGTGCTGGCCCAGCGTGCAGCCAGGCAATTGGCCACCGCTTTACAAGTCCGCGCCAAGATGGACTTGCCGCGCCACGACGTGGAATCGGTGCTGGCCAGCCTGGACCTGGACTGGGATGTGATGGTGCCGGAGGTGGCCGATCTGTTGGCGGCGTTGGCCATTGACGGTGCGGTGCAGGCCGCGGTGCAACTGCAGATCACGGACAGCTTGCCACAGGCGCTGGACCTGGCCAACCAACGCGCCAGCGAGTACGCCCGCACCCGCGCCGCCGAGATGGTGGGCAAGCGCTGGGTGGATGGACAACTGCAGGAGATCTCCAGTGCCGACTGGCAGATCGGCCAGGCCACGCAGGACATGCTGCGTACGCAGGTCACGCAAGCCATTGACGAGGGCTGGAGCGCCCAGCAACTGGCGCAGGCCATCCAAGAGTCCGGTGCCTTCAGTGCGGATCGCGCCCTCATGATCGCGCGCACCGAGACCGCCATGGCCGATGTGCAGGGCAACGTTGCGCTTTACCAGGCTGCCAACCAGAACGGGGTGGAGGTCTACAAGCGCTGGATCACCGCCAACGACGACCGCGTCAGCGAAGACTGCCAGTTGAACGGCGAAAGCCCGCCCCTGCCGATGGACGAGGAGTTTCCCAGCGGCGCGCAGTTCCCGCCCGAGCACCCCAATTGCCGTTGCGACATCGCACCGGTGTTGTTCACGGACTTGGTCGATGAAACCGCGTCAGGGTTTTAGTTCGTCCATTAAGGCTAGCAAAATGATAGAAATAAAGGACTCGCCGTGAGTGCCGGGATCTACAAGCTGCTGCTGGCGCAGGGCGCCTCCTTCAACCTGGCGCTCACCTACCGCGATGCGGCCGGTGTGCTGATCGATCTGACGGGCTACGCGGCGCAACTGCGTGCAGCCGTGAGCAAGGGCGAAGCGCCAGTGCTGCAGTCGAGCACCGCCAACGGCCAGATCGTGATCGAGGGCGCCTTGGGCGTGGTGATGATCGATTTGCCTGCCAGCCTGACGGCCAGCCTGGCGCCTGGCCAGTACGTCTACCAACTCGACCTCACCAGCCCGGGCGGCCAGGTGACGCGCTTGCTCGAAGGCGCGTTGCTGGTGGACGGGCAGGTCTGAACGGGCGCGGTCATGGACTTGGTGGTCAGCCCTTTGCAGCACACCGTGGAGATCGCGGACGGTGGGCCCACGCTCGCGCTGGCGCCGGCCGTCACCCGTCTGGAGTTGGCGGCCTATGGTCCACAGGGCGTGCAAGGCATCCCCGGCCCGGTGGGTCCGCCAGGCGGAACGGCCATCGGCGGCCTGCCCGTGGTGGTCAGCAACCCCCAACCGGGCGATGTGCTGCAGCTGAGCGAGAGCAGCACCTGGACCAACAGCGCCCAACAAACCATCACCGATGGTGGCAATTTTTAAAAGGAGAGCGACATGGCCAACACCCTTCGCATCAAACGTCGCGCCTCAGGGGGCGCTGCGGGCGCGCCCGCGAGCCTGGCCAACGCCGAGTTGGCCTACAACGAGCAGGACAACACGCTCTACTACGGCTTCGGCACGGGTGGGGCAGGGGGCAGCGCCACCAGCGTGATCCCGATTGGGGGCCCAGGTGCCTTTGTCGGGGTTGCACGCAGCCTGTCCACCGTGGCCAATTCGGGCCTGGCCGGAGGCGGCGACCTGTCGGCCAACCGCGCGCTCAGTGTGGACCTGAGCAACCTGGCCACGGCTACCGTGGCGGCGAGCACCGATTACGTGGCGCTGCACGACGGCACCAGCACCAAGCGCATCACGATGGCCAATTTCCTGAGCGGCCTGGGGGTAGGCACGGTCACTTCGGTCGCGTTGTCCCTGCCCAGCCTGTTCACGGTGTCGGGTTCCCCCATAACCTCCAGCGGCACCTTGAGCGCCGCCCTGGCGAGTCAGAGCGCCAACACCGTGTTCGCCGCGCCCAATGGCAGTGCGGGGACGCCCACCTTTCGCACGCTGGTGGCCGGCGACATCCCCACGCTCACGGCCGCCAAGCTCAGTGACTTTGACACCCAGGTGCGCACCTCGCGCCTGGACCAGATGGCGGCGCCCACCGCGGCGGTCTCGTTCAACAGCCAAAAGCTCACCAACCTGGCCACGCCGACGGCCGACAGCGACGCGGCCACCAAGGCCTATGTGGATGCTGCGCGCTCGGGCCTGGATGTGAAGCAGTCGGTTCGAGTGGCCAGCGCCGCCAACGTGAGTGCGACCTATGCCGCCACCGGCGGCGCCAGCGCGCGTGGCCAATTGACGGCCGCCCCCAACGTCCTGGACGGCGTGAACCTGGCCGCCGGGGACCGCCTGCTGCTCAAGGACCAGAGCAATGCCGCGCAAAACGGTGTCTGGAGCGTGAGCGCCCTGGGCACGGGCAGCAACGGGGTCTGGGACCGGGCCACTGACTTTGATGCCGATGCACTGGTCACGTCGGGCGCCTTCATGTTCGTGGAGGAGGGCGCGAGCAACGCCGATTCGGGTTGGGTGCTCACCACCAACAACCCCATCGTGATCGGTGGTGCCAGTGGCACAGCGCTGGCCTTTGCACAGTTCTCCGGAGCGGGGCAGATCACGGCGGGCGCCGGTCTCACCAAGACCGGCAACACGCTGGACGTGGTGGGCACGGCCAACCGCATCACGGTCAACGCCGACAGCCTGGACATCGCCAGCACCTATGCCGGACAAACCTCCATCACCACGCTGGGCACGGTGGGCACCGGCACCTGGCAGGCCAGCGTGATCTCGCCATCCTATGGGGGCTCCGGCGTCAACAACGGCAGTTTCACCACCACGCTGGGGGGCAACGTGAACCTGGCCGGGGCGCTGACCACCGCCGGGGCGTTCGGCATCACGCTGGTGAGCACCGCCACGACGAACCTCACCTTGCCGACGTCGGGTACCTTGCTCTCCGACGCTTCCACCATCGACGGTGGCACCTTTTGAGACGCTGACGCATGAGCAACACCCTCTTGCCCAAGCGCTCCGCGGTTGCTTCCAAGGTGCCGACCACATCGCAACTTGTGGCCAACGAGATCGCGGTCAACACGGCCGACCGCAAGATCTATGTGCACAACGGCACGGCGGTTGTGCAGATCGGGGCAGGTCAACTGGCGGGCTTGGCCGATGTCTCGCTGTCTTCGCCGCAGTTGGGGCAAACGCTCAGCTGGAACGGCAACGCCTGGGTCAATTCCAGTGCAGGGGGCGGGGGCGGGCCAAGCACTGCGCTGGTCCTGTCCATCACCAATGCCAGCGGTGGCGTCCTCACCAAAGGCACGCCCGTTTACCAATCCGGGGTGGTTGCACCGTACACCTACCTGGTGGGGGCTGCGGATGCCAACGACCTCACGCGCATGCCCGTGCTGGGCGTCCTTGCTGCGGACGTGGCCGCCGATGCCAGCGGTACAGTGGTCGTCCAAGGGGAGGTGCAGGGCCTGGACACCAGCGCCTGGTCGTTGCGCGACCGCCTCTGGGTCAGCCCCACCGGGGCGCTGGTCAACAGCATCCCCACCGATTCTTTTGCCGCGGTGCAGGTGGTCGCCATCGTCACCCGGGTCCATGCCAGCCAGGGAGCCCTGCTGGTGGTGGCCAGCGGGGAATATGCCAGCTTCCGTTTCATGCCCGCGACGGGTCGCTGGCAGGGCTTCAACGGCAGCTATTGGGTGGACATCTCCACCCCCAGGGTGGGTTCGGTCGCCAGTCCATCGCCAAGCTTCACGCCCACCTCCAACGTTGATGACCAGTTTCACATCACGGCGCTGGCCAATTCCCTGGCGGTGCTGGCCGATCCCAACATGCCGCAAAACGGGCAGAGCTACCTGCTGCGCATCAAAGACAACGGGACCTCCCGTGCGCTGAGTTGGGCCAGCAGCGGGGCGGGGTGCTTTCGGGGGGTGGGCGTCAGCCTGCCTTCGGTGACGCAGGCCGGAGGCACGCTGTATGTGCGCTGCGTGTTCAACGGTCCCGACAACTGCTGGGATGTCCTCGATGTCGCACAGCAAGGTGCCGCTACGCCGCCTTCCTATGGACATCTTATTGCCACTTCACTGGGATACAACCTGCCATGAGCGCCAATGCCAACCCCATGTTCACCCGCGTTGGCTCTGTCCAGGGCGGTGTCACCCTGACCACCGCCGCAGCCGACTACACCGGCCAAGGCGTCCTCAACTACCTGGTGTTTCAGGCGGATCCCGGCAACGGCAGCTTTTTGCAAAAACTGCGCTTCAAGGCGTTGGGCACCAACATCGCCAGCGTGGCGCGCATCTACCTCAACCAGGGCACGCTCAATCTGGCCAGCCCCCTGTCTGCAGTCAGCGGCACGCCCACGGGCACCGTCAATGCCGGCTCGGGCAGCCTGGCCGTGGGCAACTACTTTGCCAAGGTGCAAGCGGTGGACCAATGGGGTGGGGGCAGCGCGTTGTCCAGTGAAACCACCACGGTTTATGTGACCAGCGCCGGCAGCGCCATCACCTGGGACTGGAACGCCGTGGCCGGTGCGGTCAAGTACCGGATCTTCGTGGGGCCAGTCACGGGTGGCCAGGTGCTGGTGTTTGAGAGCACCAGCAACAGCTACCAGATGACCAGCGTTCTGATTTCCGCCACCAGTGCCACACCGGTGCAAGGCAACCCGGCCGACTACCTCACGCAGAACATGTTCTTTGGAGAAGCGAACCTGCCTGCAACCACCGTCAGTGCCAGCACCTCCACGCCCGAGGTGGAGTACCCCATGAACCTCGCCCTGCCACCGGGCTACCACGTGGTGGTGGGGCTGGGCACCACGGTGGCCGCGGGCTGGGTCGTCACGGCAGTGGGAGGACATTACTGATGGGCTACGACTTTTTTCATCTGCCCCCATCGCAGAAGTCCGATGTCCAGGTGTTCTCGCCCACCGCGTATGCCACCAACGTGCAGTGGCAAACCTGGGAAAAGCCACGCGGCGTCTCCTTCGTCCACATCGTGGCGGTCTCGGGAGGCTGTGGTGGAGGAGCCGGGGCCGTGGGCGCAGTCAGCACCGCGGCGGGCGGCGGAGGCGGGGCCTCAGGCCAGTCCGTCGTGATGTGGGTGCCGGCGTGGATGTTGCCGGATCGCCTGTACATCTCGGTCGGTCACGGGGGCGCCGGTGGGGTCGCCGGCGCTGGCGGACTGGGTGGGTACACCTACATCGCCGTGCACCCGGACAGCAGCGTGGTCCAGCATCTCCTGGTGATGTGTGGTGTGGGCACAGGCGGAGGGGCTGGCAGTGGCGCCACCGCCGGCACAGCGGGGGCGGTGGCCAGCAGCATTTCCGTGGGCAGTGCCTTGTTGTCCGGCTTGGGGGCGCCTGCGCTGGCCAGCACCAACCTCTCGCCAGCCGGCCAGCCGGGTGTGGCTGGGGGAGCCACCGGTGCGGGCAATGCCCTGACGCTGCCGACCACCGGTATCTTTTTGACCGGTGGCACCGGTGGCGGCGGCTTGGGCAACAACGCCTCCACCGGGAACGCTGGCGGTGCCTTCAACACTGTCGGCAGTGGCGCCGTCTACCCGGTCCACAGTGGCGGCCTGGCCGGCGGTACGACCACGGCCAATGGGGGTCATGGCTCCAACGGCATCAAAGTCCCGGGCCTGTTTTATTTCTATGGCGGCACCGGCGGTGCCTCAGGGGGTGGACAAGGTGGCTCAGGCGGAAACGGAGGGGCGGGGGCCACCGGGTGCGGCGGTGGTGGTGGCGGAGGCACGTTCACCGGGGGCACCCAGTCCAGGGGTGGCCGCGGCGGCGATGGCATCGTGATTCTCACGGCCTTCTGAACTCGCATATTGCTAGCCCAATGTGTGCTCGCCAACAGCGAGCATTAAAAAATCTCCTCACAGACTCTCAAGACTGCTATCATCCGCCCATCTAAACAGCTATCAAAAAGATAGCGTAAAGGATCAGACCGATGAAACACTTCTACGCCGAAATTTGCAAAGTCGATGATGAAAAGCGCATGGTCTACGGCTACGCCAGTACCGAAGCGCTGGATGTGCAGGGCGAGATTGTGACCAAGCAGGCGATGGCCGCGGCCCTGGAAGACTACATGCGCTTTGCCAACATCCGCGAGATGCATCAGCCCAGCGCGGTCGGCGTGGCCAAGTCGGTGGAGATGGACGACAAGGGCACCTTCATCAGCGCCCACGTGGTCGATGACAGTGCCTGGAGCAAGGTCAAGGCAGGGGTCTACAAGGGTTTCTCCATCGGTGGCAAAGCCATCGAGAAGGTGGACAACGTCATCAATGCCCTGCGCCTGACCGAGATCAGCTTGGTGGACCGCCCGGCCAACCCGGAAGCCCTGATCACGTTGTGGAAGGCCGATGTGCCCACGACCAGTGACGAGGAAACGGCCGTCACGGAGTTGGCTCAACTGCTCGATCAGGGCGCCATCACGCCCCAACGCCTGGTGGCACTGGCCAAAGCCGATGTGGCGCCTGTCGCGACGACCAACGGCCAGCAGGCTGAGGACGCCAACGAACCGCAAGAGGCGCTGGAGAAGGCTGCAGGCGAGGAGATCTGGGACGCCGGCCAGGCTCTGCAAGCCCTGGGCAGCATCCAGTATGTGCTGCAAAAGGAGCGCGAGGAGTTGACCGAAAGCGAGGAGGGCAGTGAGGCGGCCAAGCAGGTCAATGCATTGCAGGCGGCCGTCAATGCACTCAAGGAATTCATCGCCAGCGAGATCCAGGAGGACAACGCCGAACGCACGCAGGCATTGGCGCTGTCCGATGCCCCTGGCGCCTTGCGCAAGATCGGCCGCCGGTTTTCCGGGGTGAGCATGCAAAAGATGCAGGCGATGCACGACAGCCTGGTCGAGTTGGGCGTGAAGTGCAGCGCCGCCAAAGCCGAGCAGGGTGGCGAGCTGGCCAAGCTCGCTTCCCAGACCGCGCTGGCGCTGGAGAAGGTGGCGCTGGTCCAGGGCCATGTGCAACGCCTGGCGCAGCAAAACACCCAACTCCAGGGCGAACTCACCCGCATCAAAGCCATGCCTGCACCCGGCAAGGCCCTCTTGAATGCCATGGCCATCAGCAAGAGCCAGGACCTGCAGGACGCAAGCGAGGCTGAAGGGGCTCTGGCGGGGGGGGCTGGTGCTCGCGGTGTACCTCCCGTGCTCGATGCGCACGGCCAGGTCAATGACGCGGCCTCGCTGATCAAGATGCTTCATGCCAAGGGCGGTGTCGCGGCCCGCTGAGGGTGAGCGGATGCCATTTCATCAATCGTTACCAACCTGACCCACTTACTTCTGAGGAGATCCACATGGGTGCCAATCTGACCGCCGAAACCCTGGAGTTGATGAAAGTCGCTCAGTCCAGCCCGGACCCGCTCATCAAGTCCTTTGTCCAACCAGGCACCGCCACCACGGGCGTGCAGGCCTACAACCTGGAGGCGCCTTCCAAGAAGCTCTACCCGGTGGACACCCCGCTGCGCAACTCCATTGCCCGCGTGCCCGGGGGCTATGCGATCCAGGCCAACTGGAAGGCCATCACCAACATCAATGTGCAAAACGTGCGCGCCGGTGTCAGCGAAGGCAACCGTGGCGGCGTCATCAACCACGCACTGACCGAAAACTTTGCCGCCTTTCGTGGCTTCGGTCTGGAAAACAGCGTGAACTTCGAGGCGAACTACGCCTCAAAAAACTTCGAGGACGTGAAAGCGCTGGCGGTGGAGCAGTCGCTGGCTGCGCTGATGGTGCAGGAAGAGCGCCTGATCCTGGGCGGCAACACCAGTGTGGCCATGGGCCAGACGGCCACGCCTGCCGCCACGGGCCTGACCACCGGTGGCACCATCGCTGGCGGCACTTACTCGCTGATCGCCGTGGCGCTGGGCCTGCAGGCCTACATCGATGTCGTGGGCGTGAACAACGGCTCCAGCGGCCAGTACTTCTCGGCCGCCACGGCCAGCGTTCCCGGCCAGATCACCCGCACCAACGCGGGCGGCTCCACCGACAGCTTTGGCGGCGGTTCGGCCCAACCTTCTGCCGCGCAGAGCGTGACGGTGGGCGCCACTTCGGCCGGCTCCATCAACGCCAGCGTCACCGCCACCAATGGCGCCGTCGGCTACGCCTGGTACCTGGGCACGGCCGGCGCCGAGAAACTGGTGGCCGTCACCAGCGTCAACAGCGCCACCCTCACGGCGCTGCCTGCCCCGACGGCGCAACTGGCTTCCAGCCTGGGCGCGGCCGACCACTCCACCTCCGCGCTGGACTTCGATGGCCTGCTGTACCAGGCCTTCAAGCCTGGCTCCAATGCCTACATCAACACGCTGCCCACCGGCAACAGCGGCCTGACGGCCGATGGCGCCGGCGGCATCGCCGACTTCGAGCAGGCCTTCGTGAACTTCTACAACAAGTTCCGCCTCTCGCCCACGGTGGTTTATGTCAGCTCGCAGGAACTGGTGAACATCACCAAGAAGATCGTGGCCAACGGCGGCGCGCCCCTGCTGCGCCTGACCACCGGCGCAGAAAACCCCGGCACCATCTCCGCCGGCCTGGTGGTGGGTGAGTACCTGAACAAGGTCACGGGCACCAAGGTGGCGCTGCGCGTGCATCCGAACATGCCCGCCGGCACCATCCTGTTCTACACCGAGAAACTGCCATACCCGCTCTCCAACGTCAGCAACGTCACGCAGATGCTGATGCGCCAGGACTACTACCAACTGGAGTGGCCGCTGGTGTCACGCAAGTACGAGTACGGCGTCTATGCCGACGGGGTGCTGCAGTGCTACGCCCCGTTCTCGCTGGGCGTGATCAACAACATCGCCAACGCTTGACCAAAACGGCTAGCAAATTGATCGCATCCGGGTGAGCGCCCGGGTGCTTTCACATCCCAACCGAATCCATTACCCCCCAATCAGGAGTCCCCATGCCCAAGCTCAAAGCGCCTGCTGGCGCCAGTTGTTTTGCCTTCGAAGGCGAGGAGTACGAGGTCAAGCGTGGCCGCGTGGAGGTGCCGCACAAGGCGGTGGCCAGCGCTTTGCTGCACGGTTTCAGCGAGATCGCCGATGACAAGGGCGAGGAAGAGGGGGCCCAGGACAAAGTGCCCGCGGCCTCTGAAGTGGCGCCCGAGACGGTCAAGTTGCCCGTGCTCGATCAGCCGCCCGCCAGCGCGGTACCCACTGGCGCCCAAGGCAAGAAGTGATGGCGATGCAACTGGCCACCGTTGAGCAGATCAAGGGCTACCTGGCCATCGGCAGTGTGGCCGATGACGCCTTGCTCGCCAGCATGCTCGACGCCGCCAGCGGTTTCATCCAGACCTGGATTAACCGCTCGTTGGAGTTGCAAAGCTACAGCGCTTTGCTTGACGGCAACGGCAGCGACACCCTGGTGCTGCGCAATTTCCCCATCGTGTCGGTGACGGAGTTGCGCATCAACGGGGCGGTCATTGCCGCTGCCGCCAGCGACAGCGCCATTGGCTATTGGCACGATGACAACCGTCTGGTGTTGCGCGGCCTGGTGTTCCCGCGCGGTCGGGGCAATGTGCGCGTGAGCTACATGGCGGGCTATGAAGCGCCTCCGGCCGATCTCACGCAGGCCTGTATCGAGATGGTCTCGCTGCGTTACCGAGAAAAAGATCGGGTGGGCCTGGTCAGCAAGGGGCTTGCCGGGGAGACCACCGCCTACAGCTTGAAGGACATGCCCGAATCGGTGCGCACCTTGCTGAGCCAATACCGCAGGGTGGTGCCGGCATGATCCGCGCCGAAGTCTCCCGTGGAAAGCGCCTGCCCTTTGCGCTGCGCCAGGCGATCCCTGCGCTCACCAGCGCGCTGGACCGTGAAGTGCTGGCGCTGGGCCTCAAGCTCAGTGCGCGCGTCAAGCAAAAGCTCTCGGGGGAAGTGCTCAAGGTCCAAACGGGCCGCCTGCGCCGTTCCATTCACCTGGAGATGCGGCGCACCAGCCACTCGACCACCGCGGTGGTGGGCACCAACGTCTTTTATGGCCGTCTGCATGAACTCGGCCACAGTGTGCCCGGCCATGTGGTGCAGGTGCAGCAGGCGCGGGCCCTGCACTTTGTGCAAGGCGGTGGCGAAGTCTTTGCCAAGCGGGTCTATGTGCCGGCCTACAACCTGCGCAAGCGCTCCTTCCTGCAGTCTTCGTTGCAGGAGATGACGCCCGAAATCCTGCAGCGCTTGTCCACCACGGCCAGCGCCGAAGTCCGTCAGGCCTTCACCAAAGGTGTGGAGTGAACGCCATGGCCACACCTTCTATGAAACGGGAGACCTGCTACCAGGCGCTTTTCAAGCGCTTGCAGCAGATGCCCACGCCTGTGCAGTGCGAGCGCATCTTGCCGCACCACGAGGACGTGCCCGCCAACCTGCAGCCCGCGGTGTTCATGACCGTGACCTCGCAGACCGCCGAGCAGGTGACGGGCCTGCCCACCAAGTACCACCTGGACGCCAAGGTCTGGATCTACGCGCACCGCGACACCGCGGGGGTCGTGCCCAGCGTGGCGGTCAACCAGATCCTGGACGAACTCGATGAGGTGCTGCGCCCGCCGGCCGGCCCCGCTTTCAAACAAACCCTCGGCGGTCTGGTGGAGCACTGCTGGATCGAGGGGGAGATTCACACCGATGAAGGTTGGCTGGGGCTGCAGTCCATCGCGGTGGTGCCGCTTCGCATGTTGGTGGTTGCAAATTAAAGGAGAAGACCATGTCGCAATTCGTTTTTGGTTCGGGCATCTTGTGGGGCACGGCGCAGACCGATGCCGCCGGCAACCCGCTGGCCACCCCCACGCCGATCCAGTTCGGCACCCTGCAGGACGTCTCGCTGGACGTTTCCTTCGAGAACAAGACCCTGCATGGGCAAAATCAGTTCCCCGTGGCGGTGGGCCGCGGCAAGGGCAAGGTCACGGGCAAGGCCAAATTCGCCCAGATCAACGGCACGCTGCTCAACAACCTGTTCTTTGGCCAGACCCTGACCTCGGGGGTGATTGCCGATGTCTATGACACCGCGGGCACCCCCGTGCCGGCCAGCTCCCCCTACACCGTCACGCCTTCGGCCCCCGGCTCGGGCACCTGGTCGGTGGACTTGGGCGTGCGCGACGCCAACGGCCTGCCAATGACGCGGGTGGCCTCGGCCCCCACCTCGGGCCAGTACAGCGTGAGCGCCGGGGTCTACACCTTCGCCGCCGCCGACTCTGGCAAGGTGGTCTTCATCAACTACCAGTACACCGCCACCAGCACCAGCGCGCAAAAGTCCACCGTGCAGAACGTGCTCATGGGCTATGCGCCATCGTTCCGGGTGGACCTAGCCACGCCGTTTCAGGGCAAGAGCGTGATCTGGACGCTGCCCAATGCGATCAGCACCAAGCTGACCTTTGCCACCAAGCTCGACGACTTCGCCATGCCCGAATTCGACTTCGAGGGTTTTGCCGACAGCGCCGGCAACGTGCTGACCTACGCCACCTCCGACAAGTGAGCCCCGAAGGAATCTTCATGAGCAATTTGCCCAAATTCAAAGGGGTGCGCCAGGTCTTTGCCGACGGCACCGAACTGGTGGTGCCTCCGCTGAACCTGGCTGCCGTGGAGGTGCTGCAGGAGCGCCTGGTCGGCTTCACCGGTGCGCTGGACCCCCAGAGCGTGGGTCTGGTGGTGGATGCCACGCTCATGGCGCTGCACCGCAACTACCCCGAGATCACCCGGGAGCGGGTGGTCAACGATTTGCTGGACCTGGGCAACATGGCCGAGGTGATGGAGGCGGTGATGGATGTCTCCGGCCTCAAGCGCAAGCAGCAGGAAGCCGAACTGGCCGGGACCCCGCTGGGGGAAGCCCCGGCGGGGATGGCGACGCGTTGACCTGGCCGGAGGTGTTCATGCATGTGGCCATCACCATGGGCATGAGCGTGGAGCAGGTCCGTGATCAATTCGACATTCCCCGCCTGCAGGCTTTCAACCGGTACTGCGAGCAGTTTCCACCCCTGCACGTGCTCGTGGCGGCCTACTTTGGGTACCCCAAGGCCAAGCCTCAGCGCTCTGACAGTGAAGAGGACATGGCCACGCTGATGGCCCAGTTCGCACAGGTGGCCCGATGAGCGAGGGCAACAACGTCGAAGTCAAGTTCGGTGCCGAAACCTCCGGACTCAAATCCGGCATGGAGGGCGCGGCCGGGACGGTGGAAGGCGCCATCAACCGCATGAACGGCGCCTTTGCCGGTCTGGCCAACGCCCTGCAGGGGCACACCAGCGCGGTCACGGCCGCCAGTCAGGGCATGGCCAGCGGGGTGACCGGGGCCTTTGAACGGGTGGGCGCGGCCATGACGCTGGCCATGGCCCCCCTGGTGGCGCTCACGGCCTTGCTGGCGGGGGGCAAGTTCTTCAGCGAAGCGGTGGACGAGACCAAGAAGTTCACCGGCGAAGCCATCAAGCTCAGCCGCGCCCTGGGCATCACGGTGGACGAGGCGGCGCGGTTGAACATTGCACTGGGCGACATCTACGTCTCCAGCGAGACCTTCATCGGGGCATCAACGATGCTCACGCGCCAGTTGCGCACCAACGAAGACGGCCTGCGCGCGCTGGGGGTGCAGACCCGGGACGCCAACGGCCACCTCCTGCCCATGCAGGAGATCATGACCTCCAGCCTCAAAGTGCTCAGTGAGTTCAAGGAGGGCACCGACCGCAACATCGCCGCCCAGGCCCTGTTTGGCCGCGGCGCGCAAGAAGCCATGCAACTGCTCAAGCTCAACGCCCAGGTGCTGGAGGAGGCGCGACAGAAGCAGGAGGCCCTGGGCCTGACCGTCAGCCAGGAAAACGTGGACGCCTACAAGCGTTACAAGGCCGCGCTCAACGACGCGGGCGATGTGATGCTGGCCATCAAGAAGACCATTGGAGATGCGCTGATACCCATCCTCACCGAACTGGGCGAATGGTTCGCCTCCACCGGCCCGCAACGCGTGGAGTTCATGCGCAAGGCCATGAAGGTGTTGGGCACGGCGCTCAACCTGGCGGTGGCCGGCTTTGAGCAGCTGATGACGGTGTGCCTGGCCACCACCCGCACCCTGTACCTGTCGGGTATGGCGGTCTACGAGTTCTTCAGCAAGCTGGCCGGTGGCGACTTCGCCGGAGCCAAAGCGGCCGCCAGCGCCCGTTTTCAGGAAATCCGGGAGACCTGGAGCAAGGCGGCCGAGGACATGGTGGGGCAGGGCCAGCGCGCCTGGCAACGCATCCAGGACGCCTGGTCGGGCAAGAGCACCCCCGCGCAAAAGCCCGCCAGTGGCCAGCGCAGCATGGGCGAATCCGGTGAGGGCAAGACCCCGCCAAGCCGCATGGGCCAGTGGGAAGTGGACCTGATGGACCGCAAGGTGGCCTACCAGAAGGAAAACGACCTGCGCGAGATGTCCAAGCAGCAGGAGATGGACTACTGGGGCGAGATCCAGACACGCAGCGACCTGACCAAGGAGGAAATGCTGGCGCTCTCCCGCAAGGTGGCGCAGTCCGAACTGGACATCCTCAAGGAGCAGTACCAGATCCGTATCGCCCGCATGAACGACGAGCTGGAGGGCTGGCGCTACAACCAGAAGGAGCGCCTGGCCATCGCCGAGCGCATGGCCGCCGAGGTGGCGCGGCACTACGACGCCGACAGCCGCCAGGCCATCGAGGCCCAGAAGAAGGTCGTGATGGCCCGCCGGGCTCTGGCCGATCAGGAAAAAGCCATTGCAGACGAGCAACGCGCCATGCAGGTCAACTTGCAACTGGCCGAGGTGGGTGCGCGCGAGCGCGATGCCCAGTTGCAGGTCTCGCTGGGCCTGATGACCAACGCCGAGTTGCTGGCCCAGCAAGCGCAGTTCGAACAGGAGCGCAACGCCATCAAGTACCAGGCCCTGATGGAGCGCAAGGCGACGCTCTTGGCCATGGGCGACGACATGGACCCCGTGGCCTACCAGAAGCTCCTGTCGGAGATCCAGGCGCTGGAGTTGGCGCACCAGCAGGAGATGCAGGCCATCCGCGCGCGCAGCGCCCAGGAGAACGCCAAGTACACCCGGTCCTTCAAGGACGGCATGGAGTCGGGCATGACCGGCGTGCTGCAGAACTTCATGAAGGGCACCATGACCATCACGGGGCTGATGCGCGGCATGGCCACCGCCGTGCTGGACGCCTTCACCAACATGCTGGCCAAGTTCGTGGTCAACCAGATCATGAACAGCGCGCTGGTCAAGTCCATCAAGATTGGGGAGGCGACCACCGTGGTGGGGGCCAATGCAGCCGAGGCGGCCACCGGGGCGGCGGCTTCCGTGGCGCCCACCCCTTTTGTCGGGCCGGCCTTGGCCGCGAGCGCCTATGCCGGCACGCTGGCCATGGCGATGGGGGCCATGAGCCTGTTCAGCGCGCGCGATGGCTTTGATGTGCCCTCTGGCGTGAACCCCCTGACCCAGTTGCATGAGCGCGAGATGGTGCTGCCCGCGGCGCAGGCGGACGCCGTACGCGGCCTGGCCAGCGGAGAGGGTGGGGGCAGCGCAGGTGTCAAGGACGTCCACTTTCATGTGCAGGCGCTGGACGGCGACAGCGTGCGGCGCTTTTTCAACCAGCACAAGGTCTCGCTGATGGAGTCCATCCGCGCGGCCAGCCGCAACGGCACACAGCTGAGCAACAGCATGAAATTCGGGAGATGAACCATGGCCTTGATCCTGTGCGAGGGCTTTGACCACTACACCGGCACCAGCGACATGTCGACGGCGGGCTGGAGCTTGCTTGATGTGAGTTGTTTCACAGATACCGAAGGCTCCCTGCCGATGTTCATTCAGGGCCGTTTCAATGGAACTGCGTTGGTCCTGGGCCAGTACAACAGCCTCAACACCCTGAGTCTGGGCACGAACCTCTCCGAAGTTTTTGTCGGGATGGCCCTCAAGATTTACTCCATCAACAACACCCTTTACACCCGCCAGATCTCACTGCGAAACGGCAGCAACATCATCGCCCGGGTGGTCTTTGATCCAGCTTCACTGGCCATCACGCTGCAGCTCTACAACGCTGCGACCAGCAGTTACACCACCGTGGCCGCCAGCGTACCCAGCGCCTTCACCCTCAACACCTGGATGTACTTTGAAATCCGCCTGAAGCTGGGCAGCAATGACGGTGCCTTGGTGGCGCGCGTGAACAATGAGGTGGTGGCCAGCGTGTTCAACCTGAGCACCAGCCTGACCGCACAGACCCAAATGAACGTGCTCGTGTTTTCTGGTCTGGCCGCTGCGGTAGATGACCTGTACGTGTGTGATGCCAGCATCGGCCCCGGTGCTTACCCCATGAATACCCTGCTGGGTGAAAAGCGGGTCTTCACCATGTGGCCCAAAGCCGATGTGGTGAGCCAATTCACGTCTTCCGGGGCCTATGCGGTCGATCCCAACCCGCAGACCTCCACTTCCTCGTACTACATGACGGCGGTGGCCAACCGTGTCTATCTGGGACGCTGGCAGACGGACAAGTACGTGATGAACAACCGGTATGTTTCGATGGGCAACGGTTTCATCGCTGCCAAGCGCGACTGCACGATCAACTCTTTTGGTGTGATGTGCAACAACAACCTGGCCGACATCAAGTGCCGTCCGGTGATCTATGGCGAGGACCCCAACGTCCCCAATCAGCCCGGGGCCTTGCTGGCCTTGGGCAACGAATACGGGGCCTTCACAGCGGGGCTGATCACACTGACGTTCCCCGCCGGTGTCACCTTGCAAAAGGGCAAGAAGTACTTCATCGGCTTCATTGCCAACACCAGCTTTGACATCCGTTACGACACTTTGGCCATCTCGGTCGGGGTGCCAGCCTGGTGCTACAGCGCCAGTACGTATCCAAGTGTGCCGGCCACATTCCCGTACACCGGTGCCACCAGCCTCAGTTCGGTGTCTTACTTCGTGCTCTACAACCTGACCTTTACGCCGACCCCCAACCACGGGGCGGTGCAGGAGACCTCGGGCGATGGGGCCACGACTTACAACATGACCGGCGGGGTAGGGCTCAAGGATCTGTTCACGACGGACGGCAACCTGGCCACCGACTCTTCCGTCTACGCGGTGCAGGTCACGGGCATGTACGCCAAGGACGATGCCAACCCCCGCACGGTGGCCAACCTGATCAAGTCCGGCAACACCGAAGCGGTGGGGACGACCTACAACCTGGGAGCGACTTTCACCTACAAGTCGACCGTCTGGGCGGTCAACCCCGACACCGGCAGTCCGTGGACCGTGGCGGAGGCGAATGCCGCGCAAATTGGCTACAAAACGATGAGCTGAGGACTGCATGCCGTCCCTGGTCAATCTTCAAGCACTGCTGGGCGGTGGCGGCAACGCCCGTGCCTCGCGCATGAGCGCATCTCTGCTGGTGGAGTCAGGCGGCATCCGCACCAGCCAGACCTGCCTGAGCGTGCTGTATGAGCCGGCTGTGCCCGGCGCACACCAAAGCGCGCAGGTGATCAGCGAGGCGCTGATGGCGCGCCCTGCCAGCACCGCAGCCCGACTGCTGGCCTCGACTTGGCTAGTGGAGAGGCCTGCCGCGGTGCTCGCTCGCCAAGTGGTACTGCAGGTGATGTACGGCTTGGACGAACCTTCCCCCTTGACCCAGGAGTTGCAACCCGTGAGCGATCACCTCTTGCCGACGCTGCCCGGCCTGGCCTGGCACGTCAAAAAACGACCCAAATTCAACACCGCCATCGCCAGCCACGTCTCCGGACGCGAGGTGCGCGTCTCCAACTACGCCTACCCGATCTGGGAGTGGGAGATGAAGTACGAGTTCCTGCGCGCCGATGCCCACACCGAGTTGCAGCAACTCATGGGCTTCTTTCTGGCGCGCGCGGGGAGCTTTGACACCTTCCTGTATCGCGACCCCAGTGAAGAAAACCTCATGCAGGACCATCTGCTGGCGGTGGGGGACGGGGCCACCACCAAATTCACCCTGACCAAAACCTATGGTGGCTTCACCGAACCCTGTGGGTATGTGGACAGCAATTCGCTGGCCATCCGGTTTCAGGCGCCAGGCGCCACGCTGGCCCAGCCCCAGACCACGGGCTGGACGTTCGTGAGCCCCAACCAGATCGTCTTTGCGACGCCGCCTGCGGTGGGCACCCGCGTCTGGATCGACTTCACCTGGTACTACCGGGTGCGTTTTGCCGAGGACAGCCAGGACTACGACAACTTCATGTTCGATCTGTGGCAGTTGCAGAAACTCTCCATCCAGTCCGTCAAGCCATGAAAACTGCCAGTCCCGCCCTGCAGGAGTTGCTGCAAAGCAAACGCCAGTTCATATGCGCAGACCTGTTCACGATCACGCAACTGAGCACCAATGTGCTTCACCTGACCACGGCCGACCGGGTGGTGACGTCTCAGGGCATCACCTACAACCCCTACGGCGTGCAGATCTCCGGCCTGCGCTACCGCATCACGGCGGGCATGGACGCGGACGAGCAGACGGTGGTGATTGCCGCGCAGCGAACCCATCTGCTCGATGGCCTGCCGTTCCTGGAAGCGGTGCGCAGCGGATCGCTCGATGGGGCCAAGATCCGGCGCGCGCGGGCCTACATGGAAGTCTGGGGCGAGGTGGTGGGGGAGGTGACGCTGTTCACGGGCTACGTATCCTCCATCCGCGCGATCACCCGGCTGCAGGCCGAGATCTCGGTCAAATCCAACATGGCGTTGCTGGACCTGCAGATGCCCCGTCGCCAGTGGCAAAGCGCCTGTGTGCACACCCTCTATGACACCAACTGTGGCCTGACCAAGTCCAGCTTCACCCACGACGGGGTGGTGGACGCCGCATCCACGCCCTCCTTGGTCTATTGGGCCAGTGCCACTTCCGGCAACTACTGGCAGGGCACGATCCTCTTCACGAGCGGAGCCAATGCGGGCCAGCGCCGCACCATCAAGAACAGCACCGGCCTGAGCTTTGTGCTGTCCTACCCGCTGCCGCATGCGCCGCAGATCGGGGACACCTTTGCCGCCAGTTGGGGTTGCGACAAGACCCTGCATACCTGCCAGAACCGCTTTGGCAACACCAGTCGCAACACGTCCATGCCATTCATCCCGTCCAGCGAATTGGGGTTGTAAATGACCGAGCAAGACTTCAGAGACGCAATCGTGCGAGAAGCCAGAAGCTGGCTGCGCACGCCGTACCACCACCACGGCGATGTCAAAGGGGTGGGTGTGGACTGCGCCATGATCCTGGTGCGGGTGTATGCCGTTGTGGGGGTCACCGACGCCCGTCTGGATCCACGTCCCTATCCGCAGGACTGGCACTTGCATCGGGACAGCGAGCGGTACCTGGAGACGGTGATGCCCTATGTGCGCGAGATTTCGAAGGAAGAGGTCCTTCCCGGCGATCTGGTGCTCACCAAATTCGGGCGCACCTACAGCCATTCGGCCATCGTGATCGATTACCCGCGGGTGATCCACGCCTACGCGGTGGACAAGGTGGTGACCTACGCCGATCTGCACAAGGATCCGTTTGTCCATCGTGAGAAGAAGTACTTCACGGCCTGGCAGGGGGGTGTTGCATGAGCGGCTTGCTCTTTGGTGGGGGATCGCAGCCCCCTGAGCCCACACGGTACGGCACGCTGCAGATCCAGTCGGCCACCCAGGGGTTGCCAATCCCCATCATTTATGGACGTGTGAAGACCGCGGCCAACCTGCTCTGGTACGACAACTTCAAGGCCATCCGCCATGAAAGCTCGGTGGGCGGCAAGGGCGGTGGCTCGGTCACTTCCGTGAGTTACACCTACACCACCGGCATCATTTTTGGTCTGGGCGAGGGGGTGCTGGGCCTTGGCCAGAAGGTCTGGAAGAACCAGGGCATCACCAGTTACGCCGATTTGGGCCTGTTGCTGTACGAGGGCGATACCGGTCAGGCCCCTTGGGGCTTCACCGCCACCGAGTACCCCGAGGCAGCGCTCTCCTACAGCCAGATCGCCTACCTGTGCCACAGCGCCTTTGAACTGGGCACTTCCAACTACACCCCGCAGTTGTGGTTCGAGGTGCTCGGGCACCTGGGAGGCACGGCCGCGGTCGGGCCAGACGATGCGGGCCCGGCGCAGGTGATCTGGGACTTTTGCACCAACACCCAGTACGGAGCGAACTTCCCGATGCTTGACCACGACTCCCTGTTCGTGCTGCCCAACTGCTACGCCAACTACTGCGGCGCCAACGGCATCGGGTTTTCCGACACGCTGGCGCGGGCGAGGGCGGCGCGCGAGTGGATCGCCGACTGGCTGGAGGTGACCAACACCGCCGCGGTGTGGTCTGGCGATGTCCTCAAGTTCGTTCCCTTCGGCGATCAGCTGCTGGAACAAAACGGGGTGACCTACACCCCGCAAAACACCATCCTTTACCACCTTACCGACGAAGACTTCCTGACTGGGGGCAGTGCCGAGCCCGTCGAGATCAGCCGCCGCGACCCCTACGACTGCTACAACCACATCCGGCTGCAGGTGGTGGACAAGGACAACAACTTCAACGCCGCCGTGGTGGAGTCCAAGGACCAGGCCAGCATCGAGGACCTGGGGCTGCGTTCGGCCGATTTGCGCACCGCCCCCTTCATCTCCAACCCCAGTGCGGGCATGCGCTGTGTGGAATTGATGAAAAACCGCCTGCACTACGTGCGCAACACCTTCCAGTTCAGCCTGTCCTGGGAGTACGTGCTGCTCGAACCGATGGACATCGTCTCCCTCACGCAGGCGGACCTGGGGCTGCTGCAGTACCCGGTGCGCATCATGGAGATCGTGGAGAACGACGATGGCACGCTGCAGGTCACGGCCGAGGAGTTCATGGAGGGCGCCCAGTGGGCGCCCGAGTACCCCAGCCAGACCAACCAGGGCTACACTGGTAACAGCTTCGTGGCGCCGGGCATGTCCGATGTGCCCCTGATCTTCGAGCCCAACGCCACCTTGCTCAACGGGGCCGCACCCCAGGTCTGGTTTTTCTCCAATGGCAATGCCAGCACCTGGGGCGGGGCCACGGTCTGGATTTCCCTGGACGGCAACAGCTACCAGACGATGGGGCGCATCCCGCTGGGCTGTGTCTATGGCGCCACCGCCAGTGCTCTGCCGGCCTATAGCGGCACCAACCCGGACAACGTGAACACGTTGCGCGTCAACCTGCATGAGGGTGCGCAGTTGATCTCGGTCTCGGCCATCGACGCCCAGGCTGGACGCTCGCTGTGCTACGTCGGTGGCGAGTACCTGAGTTACACCACCGCCACGCTGGTGGCCGCTGGGGTGTATGACCTCACGGGGCTGTACCGCGGCCAGTTCGGCAGCACCACCAGTGCCCACGCCCAAGGGGCCAGCTTTGCGCTGCTCAACAACGTTTGCCTCAAGTACACCCTGCCCAGCAGTGCCTACATCGGCCAGCAGTTTTTCATCAAGCTCACCAGTTTCAACATCTATGGCCAGTCCGAGCAGACCCTTGATCAGGCGCAGGCCTACACCTACGTGCTCACCGGCCTGGGCTCACAGCAAAGCACCTACCTGTCGTACTTCATCGGGGGCAAACCAGCGGCCGGGGCCAAGGTGGTCAGCGCCGTGATCAACGCGCGCTGCCAGGCGCCGGCGAACTTTGCGGGCAGCAAGGTGCTGGTGGGCACGCTGCCAACGGCCACTTCCACCAGTTGGACTCTGGCCAAAAACGGGGCGTCCATCGGTCAGTTGGTGATCCAGAGCAACGGCAGCACCAGTTTCAGCACCACCGCCACCACCTTCGAGGTGGGTGATGTGCTCACCGTGACTGCGGCCATTCCCCAGGATCCCACGCTTTCGGATGTCACCCTGAATTTGCTGGTCACTCAGTTTTAACTTGATAGGCTAGCAAAATGATAGCTAAAATCGACCCATCCCCAGGAGACGTGCCATGAATCCAGAAGAGTTCCGAGCGTTCCAGGCTTTGGTCAATGAACGCTTTGCCAAGGGCATCGAGCGCATGGACGCCATCGAGCAGATGATTCTGGAGAACCAGAAGGCGAGCCTGGCCACGGCCACGGTGATTGCCGAAAACATGGCCATCACGCGGGAAATGAAGGACGCCTTTGATCTCGCCAAGACGGGGCTTCGCGTGATCGGCGTGCTGGGCACGGTGGCCAAGTGGGTGGCCACGATTGCCGGTGCTCTGGCCGCGATCTGGGCGGCCATCTACGGCGCAGGTCACGGGGGCAAGCCGCTATGAACCTGATCCGGCAAATGGTCACGGGCAAGGACAACTGCACGCATGACCTGGCGCGCTGGTCCTGGCTGATCACCACGCTGGCCACCATCGTGGGGGCGGCCTGGAACGCGGTGCAGACGGGAGTGGTGGACCTGATGCAGTTCGCCCAGGCCATCGGCATCCTGTGCTCCACACACGGCGCGGCCTTGCTCATGAAAAAGGACACCGAACCGGTGCAGTCCCCGTGAAATCGGTCAACGACAAACTCAGCGTGGACCTGCAGGGCATCGATCTGGTGCGCCTGTCCGAGGGCTTGCGTCTGAAGGCTTACCCCGACCCGGGCAGCCACGGCGCGCCCTGGACCATCGGCTACGGCCACACCGGGCCCGAAGTGCATGAGGGCCTGGAGATCGGTCAGCGCCAGGCCGAGGAGTGGTTGATGGAGGACATTGCCAGCGCTTCGCGTGCCGTCAAGCGTTTGGTCACCGTTCCCCTGACCCAGGGCCAGTTCAATGCCCTGGTGGATTTCACCTTCAACCTGGGTCCCTTGAACCTGGCGCGCTCCACCTTGCTGCAGCGCCTGAACCTGGGCGACTACCAGGGCGCCAACGCCGAGTTCAAGCGCTGGGTCTACAGCGCCGGGCGCGTGATGGATGGCCTGGTCATTCGCCGCCGGCGGGAAGCGGACCTCTTCGATGATTGATTGGTTGTTGGCAGGGATCTGGTTGCGCCATGTGGGCTTGCCATTGGCGGCCGCCTTGCTGGGGATTTGGCTGGGCTACCGCTACAACGTGCACCAGCAAAGCATTGGCGCCGAGCGCGAGCGTGCACTGTGCGAGCAGCGGGCCCACCAACAAGTGCAGGCAATGCACACGCGAGAGATGAACTGGATGAAGGAGTTAAGCCATGCGCAATCCCAAGCCCAACAAAGCCGCGCGCTGGCGCAAAGCGCTCAGCGCTCTGCCGATGCTGCTGGCCGGGTGTTCAGCGACACCCTTGGCGCCCAACGCGAGCGCGCCCTTGCTGATGCCCCCGGCGCCTGCACTCAGTACGCCAGCACCGTCTCAGCCGTACTCGACGAGTGCCAGGCAGCTTATCGAGAAGTGGCAGGCCAGGCTGATGGGCACGCTGCCGACGCGCTGATGCTGCAGCAGGCCTGGCCGAAGTAGCCAGCGCCAGAAAAGACTGGATCCGAGCGCTTAGTTCAGTCGGCCAGGGTCGGGGTGCCGAAGGCGTCTTTGAGCACGTCGATGTAGTCGGCCAGGGCGTTGAGCATCTTGGGCTGGGCCACCACGTGGCGAAGGCGTTTGTCGCGCTCGTTGCCTTCCAGCACACACCAGCCCTCGGTGAGCATGCGCCGCAGGTGTTTGCGGATGCCCGCTTCACTGAAATCTATGCTGTGAAACAGCAACTTGAGGGTCAGGGGTTGACCGCGCAGGGTGTTGTAGGCGATCACCAGGAACAGATCCAGTGCCAGCGCGCTTTGCTCGATGGGGAGATTGGCTTTCTCCCAAAACCGGACCTTCAAGGCGTTTTCTGTGGCCGGGAGGAGTTGCTCACTGTTGTTGGATCTTGTCGTCATCGCTCTTTTTTTGTGAGCGAAAGACTATGTGGAATTGATGAAATTGCCTATCTAAACAACATGTACAAAGTACATGTTCAATATGTTGCTATTTTTGAGAGTTTCATCAAACATCGCGGGTTTTCCCGTAAATTTGAGAAAGCATGAGTCCCCAGATCAATGACCTGATCGCGTCGCTCCCAGAAGAAGAATTCCGAATCCTCACCGAACACATGCACCTGGTATCACTGCAAAAAGGGCAGACCCTTTTTGATGCCGGGGAGACCGTCAGCCAGCTTTATTTTCCAGTCGGCGCCCTGGTCTCGATGATCGTGGATCAGCCCGACGGCGGTTCCGTGGAGACCTACATGATGGGCAAGGCCTGCTTTGTGGGAGTCGGGGCATCAGGCCAACCCAGTTTTTACCGCGCCTCCGTCAGGAATTCGGGTTTTGCTTACCGCATCTCCGTGGCCGATATTCAGCGTGTGATTCCCCGTTGTCCGGTCTATATCCAACGCGTCAATCAGGGGGTGCAACTCATGCTGAAACGCATGACGCAAAGCATTTACTGCGGCAAGAAGCACTCAGTGGAACTGCAACTGATCCGCTGGTTGTTGGTCACCCTGGACAGGACTCTGACCAATCGCATCGAGATCACCCACCGTGAGATCTCGGACCTGCTCAGTTTCCGTAGGGAAATGGTCACGGTGGCCATTGGCAGGCTGGTCGATGCCGGCCTAGTCTCGGTCAGTCGCGGGTTGATCACGGTCCTGAACCGCGCAGGCCTGGAGGCGTTGTCATGCGATTGCTACTGGGTCGCCCAGGAAAGAAAGAGGCCTTTGCATTCCATCGCCTGAGCAAGGCATCCGGATTTGTGTGTTGGCGCACAAATCCGATTCATTTGCCCAAAAAAGACCGTCGATTTGTGTGAATACGCACACTAATCCTGGTCTCAGTCCATTACGGGATCAAAGTCTCGCTCAGCGATTCCAGGTCGGCCCGAACGGCCTCCTGCGTCTCCTCCTTCACGGACTTGAGGAAATCGCGGAGGATCCGCTCGGCATGGCGGTCCAGGCTGATGAAGTATTTTTCCGCGGCCCAGGCAATGAAGGTTGCCCAGACCGGGGCGGCAGAGCCTGCGCTCTTCATGTGCTTGGCCACCAGCCACTGCAGGAACCCCGCCTGGTTGGTGCGCAGACACACCGCAAGCGCGGCTCTGAACTGCTTGCTTGCCAATGCCGCCTGATTGAAGCTCTTGATGAATTCCTGGACAGGGTTGTCTTTGGCCGAGCGTTGACGCAAAGCCTCCACCAACTCCTCAGGTGAGGCTTGCGGGGTCTTGCTGCTGGCCTTTGGCGTCACCGGCTTGTTTGGCGTAACTGCTATGTCGAGCAGTTTTTGCACGACCGTTTTGGTCGGCTTGGCATCGAAGGTGTCGGCTTGCTTGCGCAGGAAGGCTGGGATTTCGATGTCATCCATGCCAGCCGAAGACATGCCATCGACTTGAGCAGCCACGTGGCTTCGGGCCGTACGCCAAACAGCAGGCAGGCCAGTGGCCGAGAGTGACCGTGACTCAGCGATGAAGGGTACGTTGTCCGTTCCGCTCCGCAGCACCTGCAAAATTGGGGCGGCCCTAGTGGGTTGAACCGTGCCATTGCCCCCCCAGCCAGCTGCCAGCATGGGTCGAACCTGGTGCAATTCGGGCAGGTCCTGGGCTTTCTCTGCCTCGACCCGTTCATGCACCAGAATCAAATTGGTTTCACTGGACACCAGTTGGTACTCCAGGGCCAGCGCCTCGCGCTCCTTGGCCCGGCTAATGTCGTGCAAGCGAAGTGCGGCCGCGATGCGTGACAACTCCAGGCTTGAATCCCACTCCACGTTACAGGGGATTCGGCGGTCGCCTGGAAAGATGATTTGTTCGAGGCTCAGGGTGTTGCGCTCTGTCTGCTGCAGACGCACTTGAGACCACAGCATCAGCGCTTCGCCTGTGGCCGCATGTTGGGTGGGCTTTGACTGCCAGAGCACTGGTGCAGAGCAAGTGATCTCCTGGTCCACAGCTTGGGTTTGCCGCAGTCGGGCGAGCAGACGCTCCACTGCCTTTTGCATGTTCTCGCGCGGCGTCACCATTTCGCAGGCCCCCCCCGTCACTTCGGCCATTTCCTGCAGCAGGCTTTCTGCTGGGGCAGAGCCCACGCCAACGGCATAGATCCGATGGCCGGACGCGCGCACCGTGGCGATGGTTTCGTCGATGTTCCAGACTTCGCCATCGGTGATGAGCAAGATGACGGCATCCCTAGATTCTTCCGTTTCGTCGTCACTGATCGCGATGACTTCCTTGAGAGCGGCATCGATTTCTGTCCCGCCCAGGGTCGCAGCCAGTTTACGAACCGACGATTTGAGGACTTGGCGATAAACGGTTGTGCACGCCTGCAGGGCAGGGTGGTCGTGTTCCACGGAGCTTCCGAATCGGGTGAAAGACACTTTGTCGGCAGTGCCCAATTGACCGAAGAGCCAGCCCAGGCAATCCCTGGCCTGTTCAATGCTGTCGCCCTGCATGGAACCGGAGCAATCAACCAACACCTTGATGACGGACGAGCGGTTCTTGGCTTGGTGCTGCGGCCGAAAGACACTGCCTGTCAGGAGGGTGGCTTCTCCGGGACGGACCGGGTCAGGCGACGCCACGGCAAATTGCAAATCTCCGAGCCTGTCAATGTTCAGCACGAAATCCCGGTCCAGCCATGCCGCGCCCTCCAGTCGGATGGCGCAATGACTTTCCTCGCGGGAGACCTGGATTTCATGGGTCGGGCTGTAAATCGTCCCGACGCTCAGGTTCTCAGACAACTCCAGGTTGAGGAAAAGGCGTTGCTCAGCCTGTGCATCCGCTGTCGCCTGTTGGTGCGGCTTCACGCCTGCGTGGTCGGCATCGCCATATCGGGGGGCGATGGTGGTGGGCAGATTGAAGCGGATGCAGCCGTCCTCAGCCTTGAGGATCTGCGCATACACAAACTCGACTACCACTTCGTCGCCCGTCTGGATGTTGCCAATGTTGGCCGTGTAAATGTCCTTGCCAGAACGCTCCAGCATCACTGGCAAGTCGCCAGAGTCAATGGCTTTCTCATATTGCGCTTCCGCGACCTTTTTAGGCTTGACGGATCCAGTCAGACGCTTGCCGTTCAATTCAACGTGCATGCCCAAGAGCACACTCTGCCAAGCCATCGGGAAGGTGTAAGCGCACTCGATGTTGCTGTCGGACCAGTTCTTGTAGGTCTGGCGTACTTTGATCTGTGCGACCACGCCATTGAGTTTCCCGCTCACATGGGCGGAAACCAGGCCGATGTCGGCGTAGCAATCTTTGGCGAAAAGGCCGAACTGTGCTTCATTAGCTTGCATGGATTTCTTCCCAGTTGGAGAGGACGGTACGAACGAATAGACGGAGTTTTTCTGGCGACAGGCCTGCGAGCTGGGGTTCCAGATGCAGTTCGACGCCAGGGGCCACGAAGACCTTGCTGACGACAGCGATATCGCCAGCGCTTTTGGGTGGGGCCGGCGGAGGGGTGATGCCATGGATCTGGTGCTTGATGCGCTCCAGTGGGATCCCTTGGTCAGCCATAGCCCGAACCTGCAGCACCTGGTCCAGGTGCTTCTGTGTGTAGCGGGCATGTCGGCGGTCGCCTTCGTGCCGATCCACCAGGCCCAGTTGGATGTAGTAGCGAATCGTACGGAGCGGCAAATCGGTCAGTGCGCTCAGTTGATCCAGGGTGAAAGTGGTGTCCATGGGGTTTATCATACAGTTAAACTGTCAAATGACAACTGTCAATTAAAACCTGGATAAACCGGGCGTGCCGGGGCAGAGGCGGAGCAAGCCACCATCGACTGTTACTGCCCTTAAAAGAAGGCGGCCAGTTGGGTGCGGATCTAGGCCATGGTCTGATGGATCGAAACTTCGATATCACCGACCGTGAGATGCGGGGCGAGTTTCGGTCATTGACCTTGAGGCTGTGGTCTACCGAGTGAAATCCAAATTGATTTCACCTGTATCGGTCGCGCATCCGTTCAATCTGCTCCTGGACCTGCCTGCGAAGGGAGGTGGGACCTTTCACGGTGACATCGGCACCGTGCCGGAGGATGTCTCCGATCAATTCGCGCTCATCGGAGTAGGGCAGGCGCAAGGTGTAACTGCCGTCGCTGTTCAATATGCCTTGTTGCTGTGGGTGCCACACCTCATGTCGCACCCAGCCAGCTCGGACGGCACTGAAGGTCAGTTCGGCCCAGTCTTTTGGGACACCACCAAAGATGCCATAGCCTCCATCCAGTTGTTTACGTAACGCCGCCAGGTCAATGTCCTTGGCTTGCTGATCCAGCACTACGGCGGATTCCACGGCATCAATTGAAAAACTGCGCACATCTTTGCGCAGGTGGCACCAGGCGTCCAGGTACCAGTTGTCACGGTAGTGGATGAGTTGTTGCGGAGACAACGTCCTATCCAGTGTCTTCCCAGTCAAGCGGTTGTGGTGGGTGACCCGCACTTGCTTGCGCTCAAACATGGCCTTGGCGATGGTCTCGAAGGTGGCCAGCGGCATCCGGCGTTTCCCGGCACTGACGGCACGTACCCGTTGGGTCAGTTGTTGCGGGTCCAGTCCCTGGTGGTTGAGCATGTCGTCCAGGCGTTGGCGCAGGGGGCGCAATTTGGGGCCCAGGAGACCGGGCTCCAACTGCTCAATCATGCTCTGAATGGTCATCAAGGCCAGGATCTCGTCCTGCGTGAACCAGAAGCCAGGGAGTTCGGACGCATCCTTCGGGGAATCCAACCTATAGCCCGCCAGATCTCGGTCAAAGACGATAGGTGTGCCCAGTCGGTCGCGCAGTTTGGCGAGGTCGCGTTTGAAAGTGGCGGGCGAGATTTCCAATGCCTCCAGGATGTCCTCACGGGGGAGGGCACGCCGATGGCTCAGCAGAGACTTGTAGCGGTAGAGACGGTCGATTTCAGACATGTCGGCTGGTCCAGATTGGTTCTATTTTGCAGCAGCATTTGTGATCACAGCAAAGAACGGCCGTGGCACAAAGGCAACGAGGCACAGAAAGGGCGGCAATACAGAAGGTGCTTAGCATCCTGCAGGCTCACGGGATGAGCCTACGCAACTGGGCGGAATGACGGCCGTTCGCTCATGATCTGAGCTAAGACCCTTTCAAACTTCATACCCATACAAGGAAGAAAAACGTATGGGGCGAACCGAGAGACTGTTCCGCATCACGAGCCTGTTGCGAGAAGCCAAAAAAATTCGATTCACGGAGATGCTTGATCGGCTGGATGTATCGCCAGCCACTCTCAAACGCGACCTCAAATACCTTCGGGAAAATCTCGGCACACCCATCCACTACGATGCCTTCGAGCGGGCGTACCAGATGGACACCAACGGACACAAGGGTAAACGCGAGATTCCGGGATTCTGGTTTGATGAGTCGGAGTTGTTGGCCTTGGCGTTCGCCTGCCGACTGTTGGAAGAGCTTGATCCGCACCAGCAATTGGCTCCCCGATTGCGGTTGGTGATTGAGCGCCTGACGGCGTCCCTGCCGAAAGATGCCTGGCAGGGCGACTGGATGGACCGGATCCGCTTGTTCATGCCGGGGCGAAGGGAGGTGTCGAGCCAGATTTTCGACGCCGCGTCCGCAGCGGTGCTGCAACGCCGTAGGCTACGCATCCGTTATTTCACCCGCTCGCGGGATGTGCGCAGTGACCGGGAGGTTTCCCCGCAGCGGCTCATCTTTCAAAAGGCGTGGTACCTCGATGCACATTGCCACAAGGTGGATGCCCTGCGCCGCTTTTCTCTGGACGCGATCGAATCGGCTACGGTCCTCGATGAGTCCACCTTTGACATCGATTTGGCCAGGCTGGAGCAGATGTTCGATGGCACCTATGGTGCCTTTGCCGGGGAGCCCACCCGCTGGGCGACATTGCTGTTCAGCCCGGTGGCCGCGCGCTGGGTCGCGCAGGAAACTTGGCACCCCCTGCAACGGTCACGGACGATGGCCGATGGCCGCCTCGAACTGCTGGTCCCCTACCGTGAAACGACAGAACTCGTCATGGACGTTTTGCGTCACGGCGACCAGGTGGAAGTCGTAGGTGATGACGACTTAGTGCGCGCCATACGCGAGAGGGTACGGGCCTTGAGCCGCCGGTACGACCGGTAGCTCATAGAGTGGTCCAGCACAACGGTCAAAGCGTGAGCCCCTAAGTCTCCAAACTGATCCCACGGCTGTGCAGTCAGCGTGACATGACAGCCGGATTTGATCGTTAGGAGATTTTCATGAACACCAAAATTCTGAAGACGGCAGTCGCGGCAGCTGCCCTTGTTTGTGTTGTGGGCGCCCAAGCCCAGAGCAAAACCGGAGCTTCCCCGGTGTATGGGGAGCTGGGCTGGGCCAGCATTACTTACAAGGAATCTGGCTACAAATTGCAGCCGGGCATGGTGCGTGCCATCGTGGGTACAGAGGTGAATCCCAACCTAAGTGTCGAAGGCATGCTGGGTTTTGGTGTGTCGGACGACACCGTCAACATCCAGGGCGTTCGTGTCACCGGTGAAATCAACCACGCCTGGGGCGTCTTCCTGAAGCCTAAGGCCAGTGTTGCGCCCAACCTGGAATTGTTCGGGCGGGTAGGCTATGTCAAAACCAAGGTCACGGCCTCGGTGCCCGGTTATGCCATTTCCGACACGGGCGGCGATCTGGCCTACGGTGCCGGCCTGTCGTACAAGATCAGCGACTCGACTTCGCTGAATGCCGACTACATGTCCTACTACAACAAGGATGGCGTGAAGGGCACCGGCTTCACGATCGGTCTGGGTCTGCGCTTCTAAGGCCTGCCTAGATTTTCCTCGGGCGCCAGGAAGAGAGCATCTTCCTGGCGTTTTTTTATGGATTGACGGCTGTCCTGTAAGGCCCATCGGGCAGCGGGTTAGTGCCCAGAATGAACACCTGTTGGTTGGCTTGGCGGGTCAGAGGCATGTAATTGGGCGCAGCACGTGTCATCGCGGCTGAAATCACCGCGGACATAACAGCCGCCAGCGGGGAGACGGCATTGTTGTTGTTATTGTTGGGCTGATAGCGCATCTGCTTTTGCTCTTGCCAGATCTCTACGTCATCCTTGCTCACGAGCCGGTATGAAAAATCGACGGTCACGGTGGTGGTGATCAGTGCGAATTGCGCATCCCAGCGGTTGATAGTGACGTAGAGCACGGCATCCGATCCAAACAACTTGGCTAGGGTACTGGCGGGTTGCTCATGAATCCTTTCGCCCTCGTAGAAGCCTTCCTGCTCCAGCACCACTTTGGTGGTGTTTACGGGGAAAACGTAGTAGCCCTTTTCGGCGATCGGGACAGGCAGGGTGGACAGCACATAGTTCGGCGCGTCCACATCCAGCGATTTGTTGACAACCGGCACCACCAGAATGGAGCGGGGCGCTGCCGCGGTAAAGGCACTCATGTCTTTTTTGGCCGGCTGGGTGACGCAACCGGTCAGTGCCAGCAGGCTCAAGCTCATCAGGGCAAGGCGTCGTTTCATTGTTTGTCTCCTTGCGTGCCTTTTTCAAGCCGCTCCAGGTTTTGGATCATGGATGTCATGAGAAGGGTGCTTTCGGGCCAGGTTTTGCGTTCCAGCTCGTAATAGCGGATGGCTTGTGGCCGATTGCCCGCTTGGAGGTAGACGGTTCCCAGTTCGGCGTACAGACCCGGGGCTACCCGACGTCCAGATTGCTGTGCCTCCTGCAGCAGGGCTTCCAGCTTGAGTCGCAGTGTTTCGACCTTGGTCGGATCTTTGTAGGCGGCATAGAGCTGCTCTTCATAGCCGCCCCACTGGTAGAGGCCTTTGGAGGCGCAACCGGTCAGAGCCACGCAACTGACGAGGGCAATGGTGCGAATCATTTGAAGCCCCTTATTTGAGGACAAAGGTCTTGTTCACGCCGTCCGCGATGTAAAACCGCTCATCCAGGACAAGCGTACCGGTCAGGGTCACCTGCAAGTGGTGGGTGCCCGGGACCAGCTTGAGGGAGGCCACCGAATCTCTGTAGGTGGCGACGGACCCCATGTTGATGCCGTTGACGCTGACCTGGGCTTGCGCCATTTCGGGACGCTCATACCGGAATGCGATCTGCGGACGCATGTCGGCAACCCCTTGTTTTTCGGTTGGCATCTGGGTGCAGGCGGACAGCAGACTAGCTGTGATTGCCATACCTGTGATGGCGGCATAAATCCAACGCTTTGGCATGGCTTACTCCTTGACGCGTACTACGAGTTGATTGAGTGCATTCCCTTCGAGCGAGCCGCTCAGGATGCTGGCGACCGAACCTTCGTTGAGTTCGTTGTCGCCAAACATGGCGTCGATCCGGATTTGAGCAATCGCTCTGCCGGGTAGGGTGATCATGGCGCCCGTCTGAGGTGACTTGATTTTTTCGCCGGCGGTCTGCACGGTCAGCAGCATCCCAGGCTGCAGGCCTTGTGCCTTGCCCCCGCTAAGGAACAGCCGGTTACCTTCAGTCTTGAGAATGGAGGTTTGCCAAGGCCGGGTGTTGAAGTCTGTCGAAAGCCGACTGACCGCCTCGGAGACGGCCTGACGAATGGCGGCGTCATTGAGCGTGCCGTCGTACCCGGCCTGTGATCCAAAGCCGAAAGTCGAGGCAGTTTCGGTGGAAGCTTCCCCTGCACCTGAGGCGGCAAAGATGATTTGACCGGTTTGCGTGTCCACGACGCGGACGTCGATCTTGGCAAAGGCCACTTGTCTCTTGCTGGAAGAAACAAAGCCGGTCGCGCCAACCGTTTTTCTGCCGAATTCGGTCAGCGAGCCAATCACCAGCG
>JACCDW010592283.1_pt1 | contig 73434 bp, 55 predicted proteins | sample 7449781 | NCBI WGS metagenome assembly JACCDW01 (sample SAMN15323449, study PRJNA562643) | freshwater metagenome | isolation source: river surface water | place: USA:Blue River Watershed | collected 2017-08-18
AATCTGAACCACTTGTTCGTAAAGTGGGCCCCTTTTGCGCAGGGACCGACGATGCTAATAAAGGAACAGTGGATGCAAATCCATGTACTCAAGGCCCAGGGGCTGTCACTGCGCGAGATTGCAAGGCAGCTGGGGGGTTTCCCGAAACACGGTTACCCGGTATCTCGCTGACGCCGAGGTGCCACGCTACAAGAGACGCCCCCTGGCAGCAGATGCAGTGTGACTTTGTCGTGTTTCGACGGGGCGCCGACCCGCTGTATGCGTTCACCGCTACCTTGGGCTTTAGCCGTTGGCGCTGACCTTGATGCTTGCCAGCGCCTTGTCGGCAACCTCAGCAGCAGAGTTGGTGATAGCGACAAAGTCGTTTTGAACGCTGCCCACCTACATCGCTGTCGTAGACCAGCAGAGTTGTAACCTGTTCAGCCCGTTTGGCAATTGAACTCCACACGTTGTCACTGATAAGTTTTCACAAAACCAGTTGTTCTTCTGCGATGGCGAACTCGTCAATGCGCACGGGCACTCCCTGAAATGATTGGGTGCTGAGAGTGCATGCAACCAATTAGCAACGCCAAGTCAAATCAATTAGTAACGTTCAGAAATGGGATGTTGGGTGCGGCTATAGATCGTCTCAAACCATACTGATAACCAACCGCTTACCGCAAGCCTTTGCATAGCGTCGCAGTGTGCTCAATGATGGAGCATGCTCTCGATTGCCAAGGCTTGATTCAATGCGCGCCAGCACTGGTTGACTCACGCCCATACGGGAAGCGACCTCGGCTTGTGTGAGTCCTGCATCTTTTCGGGCATTTAACAAGGCGGCTAAAGCCGTGAACTCGTCATCCAATGCGTCATATGCACTTTTGAATTTTGGATTGGTAGTACGTGACTTGGCAGCAGCAGCCTTCGGATTGAAGGGGACGGGCTTGAAAGTGCTTTGGTGACGTCCTGCGCCATCTCCCTGAAGAGGGACAGCGTTGGCTTGACGCTGAATCCGCAGTCTTGACAGAACGCCTCCCACGAATGAGCGCCCACGCTGGCGTACCGGTCTTCGTCGCCAATGAAGAGCGCAAGTCGCTCATCGCCGTAAACCTGCACGCACAGCAAGTCATAGAAAGGTGCCAGTGCATAGCCTGTCTCGTCAATCAAGACGGAAACGTTCTTGGCGTGGGCATCACTGTTGCCAATGAGGTAGTTGAACATGACCCAACGCTGAAAGCCAAGCAAGTCTTTGGCCGGCAATTGCAGCCCCCGCAATGCATCGACAATCCTCTTGAGACTGACCAGCCCCTGGCGCTCATATTCCGGTCGTAGCGCTGGACGATGTACACCGTTTCGGGCACTTGAATGAGGTGGACCGGTGCAACCGGTAACTTGATGGCGGAGGCCAAGCGCATGCACAGGTATTCGTTGATGGCACTGGGCTGGAACTTCACCATCCGGGTGTCTGGCTTGGCGATGTGCGTGGTCGGTGTGCTGCCGACACTGTCATAGAGTCGGTTGCGCATGGGGTCGTAGCGCAGGCCTAGTTTGTCCTGCGCCCCCGGCAATGACATGCTGCTTTGATCGTTGGACGTTAAGAGCGGTTTTTGCTGATCGCGATCCTTGATGCGTTGGCTCAGCGTCTCTTGGCTCAGGGGTCTGTACTGGAGTTGTCCTGTGGGCGGATTTCCTTCTGCTCGAACAGACAGCACACCGGGCAATTCTTGCCCCAGTTGTCCGACGATTTCAAATGTGCTTGCCTGGCGCATGTGCATCGCGCTCAGAATTTCTTCCAGCGCAACCCCCTCCGGCAACAAGTTCGCAAAAAAAGGTCTTCACCGTCTCCCCCCGGTGGGGTTCGGGCTGCAATGCGAACTGCGGAGCCAAGACATAGGCGTGCGCGGAGCTCAACCAGTCTTCGTCATACTTGAAAAAATACTGCCCGGCCTCGTGCCCGAACCACCCCATGGCCTGGGCCCACCGCCAATCAGCGAAAATCCCCCCTTTCCCCCCCTACATCCCGCCCATGCCCCGCCGCCCTCTCCAACCCGCCGACTACCTCAAAAAAATCCTCACCGCGCGGGTCTACGATGTGGCGCACGAGTCGGCCCTGGAGCCGGCGCGCAACCTCAGCCGCCGGTTGCACAACAAAGTGCTGCTCAAGCGCGAAGACCAGCAGCCGGTGTTCAGCTTCAAGCTGCGGGGTGCTTACAACAAGATGGTTCACCTCAGCCCCGAGCAGCGCCAGCAAGGGGTCATCTGCGCCTCGGCGGGCAACCATGCCCAGGGCGTGGCGTTGAGTGCCCACAAAATGGGTTGCCGCGCCGTCATCGTCATGCCGGTCACCACCCCGGCCGTCAAAATCGAGGCCGTCAAGGCCCTGGGCGGCGAGGTGGTGCTGCACGGTGACAGCTACTCGGACGCCTACCAGCACGCCCTGGCCCTGGAAAAACAGCAAGGCCTGACCTTTGTCCACCCCTTTGACGATCCCGATGTCATCGCGGGCCAGGGCACCATCGCCATGGAAATGCTGCGCCAGCACCAGGGCCCGCTGGACGCCGTGTTCGTCGCCATCGGCGGCGGCGGTCTGATCTCGGGCGTGGCCAACTACATCAAGGCGGTACGCCCCGAGATCAAAGTCATTGGCGTGCAGATGAACGACTCCTCGGCCATGATGCAATCGGTCGAGCAGGGGCAGCGCGTCGCCTTGTCCGATGTCGGGCTGTTCTCCGACGGCACCGCTGTCAAACAAGTGGGGCAAGAAACCTTCCGCATTGCGCGCGAACTGGTGGACGACTACATCACCGTTGACACCGACGCCGTGTGCGCGGCCATCAAGGATGTGTTTGTCGACACCCGCAGCATCGTCGAGCCTGCCGGGGCGCTGGCCGTGGCGGCCATCAAGCAATACGTGGCGCAGCACAAAACCCGTGGCGAAACGTATGCGGCCATTCTGTGCGGTGCCAACATGAACTTCGACCGGCTGCGTTTTGTCGCCGAGCGTGCCGAGGTGGGTGAAGAACGCGAAGCCTTATTGGCCGTGACCATCCCCGAAGAGCGCGGCAGCTTCAAGCGGTTTTGCGAGTTGATTGGCAACCTGCCCGCGTTTGGTGGCAGCAAGTCGCCGCGCAATGTCACCGAGTTCAATTACCGCATCAGCGATGCCAAAGTTGCGCATGTGTTCGTCGGCTTGACCACCTCGGGCAAAGGCGAGAGCAGCAAGATCGCCGCTCACTTCACCAAGAACGGCTTCAAGGCTCTGGACCTGACCCATGACGAGCTGGCCAAAGAGCATTTGCGTCACATGGTGGGTGGCCCCTCCGAGCTGGCTCAGGACGAGCGCCTGCTGCGCTTCGTTTTCCCGGAGCGGCCGGGCGCCTTGATGAAGTTTCTCTCGTCCATGCGGCCGGGCTGGAACATCAGCCTGTTTCACTACCGCAACCAGGGCGCGGACTATGGGCGCATCTTGGTGGGCCTGCAAGTGCCAGCGGCGGACAACGCGGCCTTTGCCAAATTTCTGGCCACGCTGGGCTACCCATACGTGGACGAAACCGACAACCCCGCCTACCAGTTGTTCCTGCAGCGCTGAGCGCTTGCCAGTGCGTCGTCAGGGCTCCTTAGGTTTGGGCAACTCCAGCACCAGGCTTTCCGGCCCCCGGGGCTCGGGCCCCAGGCTGGCCCGACGCGGCTCCAGTCCCACCAGGTAGAGGCCTGGCTCGACCTCGGCGTGCAAACGAACGGATCGGGCCGGCTTGCCGTCAATGGCAATCAGGGCCGCGCCATCGCGGGCACCGGCGCGAACCACCCCCACCAACACCAGCCGCGAGGCCAGGGCAGGCGCAGCCACACGCTCGATCGCAGGGCCCACTGCCCCCAACGCCCGGCCCAGGGCTGCCGGTTGAAAGCCCGCTGGGGTGTCCCCAGCCGACGCGGCAACACCGGACGCAGACGTGGGTCGGGAAGCCCCGGACTCCTGCCACTGCAAGCCCCAATAAGTGGCCGACAAGGCAAGCGCCAGCCACACCAGGAAGGTGATCCCTCGGACTGCCCATGAGGAGCCCGATCGACCTGCAAGCAAGGAGGAAGCTGACATAGGCAAGCATTATCATCGACGATGTCTCTTCATGGATGCCTCGTCATGCCCGTGCCCACCCTTGCGCCCCTCTCCACCACCAACACCGCTTGGCAGCGTCGGCTGCTTCATCGCCTGGTCAGCCTGACCCGTCAAGGCGCGGGCGCACACAAGGGGCGCAAAAGCCAACGTGCCCGTGGGTTCACTCTTATTGAACTCATGGTGGTGCTGGTCATCATCGGCGTGCTGGCCGCCTTGATCGTGCCCAATGTGCTGGACCGAGCCGATGACGCCCGCGTCACCGCGGCCCGCACCGATGTCAACAACCTGATGCAAGCGCTCAAGCTCTACCGACTCGACAACCAGCGCTACCCCAGCGCCGAGCAGGGCTTGCAAGCACTCATCGCCCGCCCCACCACCGGGCCGGCGCCGCTCAACTGGAAGCCCTACCTCGACAAGCTACCCAACGACCCGTGGGGGCGGCCTTACCAATACCTCAGCCCTGGTATCAAGGGCGAGATCGATGTGCTCTCGCTGGGCGCTGATGGCCAAAGTGGCGGCGAAGGCCGCAATGCAGACATCGGCAGCTGGCAATAAGCCGCTGCCGGCCCACCGCCGACACCATGAGGTCTCGCCCACCGTTGCACCAGACCCGGGGCGTGACCTTGATCGAGCTGTTGGTGGTGCTGACGCTGATGGCGCTGGCCAGTGCCGGCGCAGCCTTGGCCTTGCGTGACAGCCCACAACACCGCCTGGACCAGGAGGCCCAGCAACTGGTGGCCTGGCTGGAAGCCGCGCGCGGCCAGGCCCGCACCCGGGGGTTGATGGTGCGCTGGGTGCCCACCGCGCAGGGGCATGTGCTGGAAGGTCTCCCACCGGGGGCCATGCCAGCCCAGGGGGTGCGCTGGGGCAACGCCGATACCCGCGTTTTAGGCGGGGCCCTGGTACTGGGCCCCGAGCCAGTGCTGACGGCTCAAACGGTGGTGCTGCAACTGGCCAGTCAGCCCAGCGTGCAAGTGCGCATCGGCTCCGATGGCGTGCGGCCTTTTCAACTGCTGCCATGACCCGCACTCGTCGTCAGCACCCGCGTGGTTTCACCCTTATCGAGGTTCTGGTGGCCTTGGGGATCGTCGCCCTGGCCTTGATGACGGGTTTTCGGGCCACCCAGTCCTTGGTGCTGAATGCACAACGACAGTCCGACATGCTGTGGGCGCAGTTGTGCGCTGACAACGCGCTGAATGCCTTGCGCCTCTCGCGCCAGCTGCCGGGTGTGGGCGACAGCACCGTGGCGTGCGAACAAGCCTCGCAAATGCTGCGGGTGCAATTGACGGTGCGCCCCACGCCCAACCCGTCCTTCAGGCGGATCGATGCCCAGGTGTTTTCTCAATCCACTCCGCTGCTGCGGGTCACCACGGTGTTGGGGCGCCAGTGATGACCGGCTTTCGCACTCGCCCCCTCCATCACCGTCGCCCGCCGGTGGCAGGTGGCTTCACACTGATCGAAGTGCTGGTGGCACTGGCCGCCATGGCCTTGATGGCCGCGCTGGGATGGCGCGGCATCGACAGCTTGCTGCGTGGGCGGGACGTCAGCCAGCAGCGCATCGACCAGATGGCGGTGATACACACCGCCCTGGCTCAGTGGCAATCGGACCTGGACGCGGTGTTCATCCCACCCGGCTCGTCAAGCATGCCGGGGCTGGAATGGGATGGGCGGGTGCTGCGCATCTTGCGTCGTGCCACGGTGCCCGACACCCAGGGGGCCGACGCAGGCTTGTGGGTGGTGAGTTGGACCTTGCGCCAGCCCACCGCAGCCGAGGCCGAACGGCTGGGCTTGCCCAGCAGCAACCCACCGCCATGCTGGGTGCGCACCCAGTTCCCCGCGTCCAGCGAACGACGGGCCTTGCAGCAGTATTGGAATGCCGCCATTCAGTCCGTGGGGGGCGCGCCCGCCTCCAGTGCAGTCCTGTTTCCGGTCAGCGCCTGGCAATTGTTTTACTACCGTGGGGATGCCTGGAGCAACCCCCTGTCCAGCGCCGGGGTGGTCAATGGCGCGCAAGAGTCTGCCCTGCCCGACGGGGTGCGGCTTATCCTGACCCTGCCCGCCAGCGCCTCGCCCAGTGGCGCTGTGACGCTGGACTGGGTGCGCTCCAACTTCAGCGCGCAACGTTCCTGAGGACCCAGCCGTGCCCCTCGGACATCGCCACACCCCCTCCCCCTCCCCCTCCACCGCCACCCAACGCGGCGGCTGTCATCGGTCCAGGGGCATGGCGCTCATCACGGCCATGCTGACCGTCGCCCTGGTGGCCGCACTGGCCGCGACGGCCTTGTGGCAACAGTGGCGCACCTTCCAGGTCGAATCGGCTGAACGGCAACGGCAACAAGCCGAGTGGCTGCTGGGGGGGGCGCTGGATTGGGCGCGGCTGGTGTTGCGCGAGGATGCCCGTTCGGGCAACACCGATCACCTGGCCGAGCCCTGGGCTGTGCCTTTGCAAGAAGCGCGGCTGTCCACCTTTCTTGCCAGTTCTGGCGACGGGGCCTCGACCGAAGACCTCAGCATGGCCGAGCAGGTGTTCCTGTCCGGACAGATCAGCGACTTGCAGGCGCGTCTCAATGTGTTCAACCTGGTTCAGGGCGATCAACCTTCTCAGCCCGACGTGGCAGCTTTTACCCGGCTGTTCGAGTTGCTGGGTCTGCCACGGGAGGGCTTGCAACAACTTGTCATGCAATTGCAACAACTCGGTCGCACCTCGAAAGACGGCTCGGGTGGCAACGAGTCCAGCACCCTGCTGATGCCACAGCGCGTGTCGCAACTGACGTGGCTGGGCCTGCCCCCCACCAGCCTGACGCGTCTGGCGCCCTACATCACCTGGCTGCCGGTGCGTACCGGGGTGAACCTGAACACGGCGCGCCCTGAGGTGCTTCACGCCAGCGTTCCCGGCCTGGGGTTGGGCGATGCACAGCGCCTGGCGATGCTGCGCGACGGCCAGCACTGGGGGTCCTTGGAAGATGCGTTGAAGGTGATGGGCGACGCTGGCAAAGGCTTGTCCAGCGGATCACACCAGGTGTCGAGCAATTATTTCGAAGTGCTGGGCCGCGTGCGCCTGGGCAGCACCGAGCTGATCGAGCGCTCAGTCATCCAGCGTGACGACAATCAGCGCATTTTGTGGCGTGAACGTGGGGTGTTGGCGATGACACCTTTGAGCACAGGCACACGACCGCCCAACCCGCTTCCCTCTCTACAATGACAGGTCCATGCTGATTCTTGTCTTGCCCCTGCAGCCCGACGCATCGCTGACGCACGAATTCTCCTTCGTGCAAAGCATCGACGGGCGCACTGCGTCCCTCAGCGGACGGGCGTCCCCCGCGCAGTTACCCGCATCGCTGGGTGAAGTGGTGGCGGTGGTGCCCTGGCAACGGCTGTCCTGGCACAACGTCACCTTGCCCCCGCAATCGGGCGGGCGGCTGCAAGCCGTGTTGCATGGCCTGATGGAAGAACAACTGCTGGACGACCCATCGCAATTGCATTTGGTGGCCGCCCCCTCCAGCCCCTTGCGCCAAGGCGGGGCAACGCAGGTCTGTGCCTGCTCGCGGACTTGGTTGAGTCAAGCATTGGCCCCGTTGACCGCTGCGGGCATCCGTGTGCAGCGCATCGTGCCCGAGTGCGCGCCTTCCCTGGCAGACCCTGTTTTGCAATTGCTGCCACACGACGGTCACCCGCTGGGCTTGTTGCGCGATGCCCAAGGGGTGACACCCATCCCGCGTGCCTCGGTGGCCGCCTGGTCAACCGCCTTGGCTGGCGTATCGGCCTGTTGGGTTGAGCCCGCCGTGAGCCAGGAGGCGGCCCACTGGAGCACGGTCGACCCTGTCTTGCAAACACCCGCTCAGCGCTGGCTCAGTGCCAGCCAAAGCGACTGGGATTTGGCGCAGGGGGAGTGGGGGCAATCCCGCTCGCAGCGCAGTGGCCGCTGGCTTCAAAAAGCCTGGCAGGTCTTGCGCCATGACCCAGCCTGGCGCCCGGTGCGGTGGGGCTTGGGCTTGTTGCTGCTCATTCAAGTGCTGGGGCTCAATGTCTGGGCCTGGCGTGAACGAGCGCAACTGCAAGCTCAGGCGCGCGCCCAGCAAGGCATCCTGACCGACACCTTCCCGCACGTGCGGGTGGTGATCGACCCCTTGCTGCAGATGCAGCGTGAAGTCACCACATTGCGGCAGGCCGCTGGCGTGCCCTCGCCCCAAGACTTTGACACCTTGCTGGCCCGGCTGTCCGAGGCCCTGCCACCGCAGGCATCGGTGCAGCACATCAGCTACAGCGCCGGCGAGTTGCGCTGGAAAGCCCCAGCCTCGTCAGACCTGGATGGCCCAGCGCGCGAGCGCTTGTACAAACAGGGGTACCGTTTGAGTACCCAAGGGGACCTCCAGCGATTGAGTTGGGAGGGCTCGCGATGAGCACTTCGGCCCTCCACCATTTATCGGCTCGCTGGCAACAACTGTCGGCCCGCGAACGTGCCCTCATCAGCCTGGCCTTGGCGTGTGTCTGCGCCGCCCTGTTGTGGTGGGTTGCTCTGGCGCCTGCCTTGACCGTGTGGCGCGACAGCGCACGCCAACACGAGCGCCTGGATCGACAGCAAGACGAATTGCTGAGCCTGCAGGCGCAGGCCCGCCAGCTGCAATCGCGCCCGGTGCTGTCGCGCACCGAGTCCAGTCAATCCTTGGCACAACAAACCCGCAGCCTCTTGCCGGGGGCTCAACTCTCCAACCTGGGCGACCGCAGCGTGCTCACCCTCAAAGGGGTGTCGGGCACTGCACTGGCGCAATGGTTGACAGCCATCCGACAGACCGCCCAGGCCACGGTGGTGGAGTCCCAGTTGCAGCGCAGCCCCACCAGCACCGACAGCCAGGCCTTGTGGGATGGCCAGGTGGTGGTGCAATTGCCGCAGCGTGGAGCACCCTGACATGGCCGTGCACTCAACCTTGACCTCGTTGTCGGCCTCTGCCCGTTCGCGCCCCACCCATCCGCGTCCCGCCTGGGCCTGGGCCCTGATGGGCATGACCTCGGGGTTGTTGTGTGGGCTCTTGTTTTTCGCGCCCGCCCATTGGCTGACGTCGTTGCTCTCACAACTCAGCCAGGAGCGCGTGCTGTGGCAACAGACACGTGGCACCGTCTGGTCGGGCTCTGCCCAATTGATTCTGAGCGGCGGACCAGGCAGTCAAGATGCCGCGGCCTTGCCCGGACGCATCGAGTGGTCGCTGCAACCGCGCTGGGACGCCGGCCTGGATGTGTCCCTGCGCCTGTCTTGCTGCACGCCGCAGGCCTTGCAAACGCAAGTGCATGTGGGCTGGAGCGGTCTGCGCATTCAGGTTCAGGACGGCCAGTCTTTCTGGCCCGCCGCCGTGCTGACCGGCTTGGGCACCCCTTGGAACACCTTGCAGGTCCAGGGTCAGCTGCAGCTGAAGACCCAGCAACTGCAACTGATGTGGGCTGAACAGCGCTTGCAAGTCAACGGACAGGCTTCTCTGGGTCTGATCGATCTGTCCTCAACACTGTCCACCCTGCGGCCCATGGGCAGTTACCAACTGTTGCTCACCGGCGGATCGCTGCCACGGATGCAACTCGAAACGCTCCGGGGCCGCCTGAACATGCACGGCCGTGGAGAGTGGGTGGGGGGTCGTTGGCGCTTTGAAGGCGAAGCCAGCGCCGCCGCCGAGCACGAAGCCGCGCTCTCCAACCTGCTCAATGTCCTGGGCCAACGCCAAGGCAGCAAAGCCCTTTTGAAAATGGGATGACCATGCGCAACCGCTTTCTTCCACTTCCCCTTTTTGACGCCCATCACGCCTTCTCCTTCACGGCGGTGGCGGTCCTGTGCGTCGCGCTGTTGGCAGGCACGCCCAGCGCTCAGGCGCAAAAACCCGGCGAGCCCATCACACTGAATTTCGTCAACGCCGAAATTGAAGCCGTGGCGCGCACGCTGGCCAGTCTCACGGGCAGACAGCTGGTGGTCGATCCGAGGGTCAAGGGCAACATCACCCTCAGCACCGAAAAACCCGTGCCCCCGGCCACCGCCTGGAACCAGTTCCTGGCGGCGCTGCGCCTGCAAGCGTTCAGCGTGGTCGAGGTCAATGGCTTGTACAAAGTAGTCCCCGAGGCAGACGCCAAATTGCAAGGTGGCCCCGTCAGTGCGGCCCCGGCACCGGCCAACACCGGGCAAATCCAGACACAGATTTTTCGTCTGCAGCACGAGAACGCCAACAACCTGATCTCGGTGTTGCGGCCTTTGATCAGCCCCAACAACACCATCAACGTCACCCCGGGCACCAACGCCCTGGTCATCACCGACTACACCGACAACCTGCAACGCATCGGGCGCATCATCACCGCCCTGGATCTGCCCGCAGCCACCGATGTCGAGGTCATCCGGCTGCAGCATGCGGTGGCCATCGACCTGGCACCCCTGGTCCTGCGTCTGATCGAGACCGGCAGCGCCGTGGCGGGTGCCCCCCCCGCGCAAGGGCAAAGCGACACGCAATTCAAGACCACCCTGGTGGCCGAGCCACGCAGCAACACCCTGATTCTGCGCGCCGCCAACCCGGCCCGTCTGGCCCAGGTGCGCACCCTGGTGGAGAAGCTGGATCAACCCAGTTCGGCCTCGGCCAGTGGCAACCTGCATGTGGTTTATCTGAAAAACGCCGATGCCTCCAAGCTCGCCACCACCCTGCGTGCGGCCATGCAGGGCCAGGGGCTGGCAGGCGCGGGGGCGGGGCCCTCTGGTCTGAGTGGCGGTTTGGCCAATACCAGCACCACCACCAGCCCGCCCCCCTCCAACCCCGCCACGCCTGGCATGAGTGGCACCTCGTTGTCGGGCAGTTCAGGCTCAGCCCTGGCAACCACCGGCGGTCAAATCCAGGCCGATGTGGCCACCAATTCGCTCATCATCACGGCCCCGGAACCGATTTACCGGCAACTGCGCGCCGTCATCGATCAACTCGACGGGCGTCGTGCCCAGGTGATGGTCGAGAGCCTGATTGCCGAAGTCGATGCGGGCAAGGCTGCGCAATTCGGCATCCAATGGCAAAACGTGATGGGCAATAAAGGCGGTACCGTGGGCATTCTCGGCACCAACTTTGGCAGCGATGGCAACAACCTGCTCAATCTCTCGCTCAAGGGCGGCAGCGGCACGGTGGTGCCCGGGGCGGGCCTGAACGTGGCCACCGCCAGCCAGGTCAACGGGGTGTACGTGCTCAATTCGCTGGCCAACTTCCTGCAGACCAACGCCGACAGCAACATCCTCTCCACCCCCACGTTGCTGACCCTCGATAACGAAGAGGCCAAGATTGTGGTGGGCCAAAACGTGCCCTTTGTGACGGGGCAGTACACCAACAACAACACCGTGAGCGGGGCCGTCAATCCGTTTCAGACCATCGAGCGGCGCGATGTCGGCCTGACCCTGCGGGTGAAGCCGCAAATCAGCGAGACGGGCAACGTCAAACTCACCATCTACCAAGAGGTCTCGAGCGTGGTCAACAGCTCGGTCGGCTCCACCACCGGCCTGATCACCAACAAGCGCTCGATCGAATCCAATGTGCTGGTGCAGGACGGCTCGATCGTGGTGCTGGGCGGCTTGCTGTCCGACGAATTCAGCGGCAACGGCGCTCAGGTACCCTGGCTGGGCTCCATTCCCTTCCTGGGGGCGCTGTTTCGCAACGAGTCGCGGGAGCGCAAGAAAACCAATCTGATGGTGTTTCTGCGACCGGTCGTGTTGCGCGATGACGAGGCCACTCAGTCTCTCTCGAGCAGCCGTTACCAGCAAATGCTGGGCGCGCAACAAGGCAGCCATTCTCCCGGCACGCCGGTGACGCCCGTGCCCAACACCATGACCTTGCCACCGCTGCCGGGCCGTTGATCATGCGCTACCCCCTGCCCTACGCCTACGCCCGCACGCACCAGCTGCTGCTCGAGGACGATGGGCAGTCGCTCACGCTGTGGCACGCCGATGCACCCGCCCCATCAGCCTGGGGCGAAGTGATGCGCCAATACGGCCAACACGGCCTGCCGCAGTGCCAGCCGCTGGAGGCTCGCGCCCTGGCACAACGCATCAGCGCAGCCTATGCCCATGCCGAGTCCAGCGCGGCCACCGTGGTGAGCGAGGTGCAAGGCGATGCCGACCTCAGCCGCATGATGCAGGAGCTGCCCGCTGTTGAAGACTTGCTCGAAGCCGCGGACGACGCCCCCATCATCCGTCTCTTGAACGCCTTGCTCACCCAGGCTGCGCGCGACGGCGCCAGCGATATCCACATCGAGCCTTACGAGCGCCACAGCAGCGTGCGCTTTCGGGTCGATGGTGATTTGCGCGAAGTGGTGCAACCGCACCGGGCGCTGCACGCTGCGTTGATTTCTCGCCTCAAGATCATGGCCGAGCTCGACATCGCCGAAAAACGCTTGCCCCAGGATGGGCGCATTTCCTTGCGATTGGGGCAACGCGCCATTGATGTTCGGGTCTCGACCCTGCCCAGCGCCCATGGCGAACGCGCCGTGCTGCGATTGCTGGACAAGAGCGAAAGTCGGCTCACCCTGCCCGCCCTGGGCATGGAGGGCGAGACCTTGCGCCGGCTGCAACATCTCATTGCGCAACCACACGGCATCATCCTGGTCACGGGCCCCACCGGCTCGGGCAAAACCACCACCCTGTACGCGGCCCTGCAACAGCTCGACACCCAAACACGCAACATCCTGACGGTCGAAGACCCGATCGAATACGAGTTGCCTGGCGTGGGTCAGACCCAGGTCAACCCGCGCATCGAACTCACCTTTGCCAAGGCCTTGCGCGCCATCCTTCGGCAAGACCCGGATGTGATCATGATCGGCGAGATCCGCGATTTTGAAACCGCGCAAATCGCCATTCAGGCTTCGCTGACCGGCCACCTGGTCCTGGCCACCCTGCACACCAACGACGCCCCCAGCGCCATCACCCGCCTGATCGACATGGGGGTCGAGCCCTTCTTGCTCAGCTCTTCCCTGCTGGGGGTGTTGGCCCAGCGCTTGTTGCGGCGCTGGTGCGCGCACTGTCACGGCCAAGGCTGCGCTGCCTGTCACCAATCCGGGTACCAAGGGCGGACCGGCATTTTCGAGCTGTTGAGCGCCGATGACGCCTTGCGCGCGCTCATTCACGCACAGGCCTCCGAAGCCGAGTTGCGTGCCTGCGCCCAACGCAACGGCATGCAGTCCATGCGCGAAGATGGCGAACGACTGGTCGCGCAAGGCGTCACCTCGCGCGAAGAATTGCTGCGCGTGACACGCGACTGACGTCACTGCCCCCCTTCATCAGCCGCCCCACAACCATGCCCGCGTTTTCCTACCAGGCCGTCAACGATCAAGGTCAGACCCAGCGCGGTGTGCTGGAGGCCGACTCGGCCCGTGCGGTGCGCAGCCAGTTGCGTGCCAAAGGCCTGGTGCCCTTGTCGGTGGAGCCGGTTCGCGGCACCGAGTCCGCCGCCCACGCAGGTTCATCCTGGGGTCGCAAGGTGTTCAACCTGACGGCCCTCACCGTCTGGACCCGGCAGTTGGCCGGCCTCGTGTCGGCGGGGCTTCCACTAGAGCGTGCGCTCACTGCACTGGCCGATGAAGCACCGAATCCGCGACAACAAGCGCTGGTGGCCGCCTTGCGGGCCGAGGTCAACGCCGGCGCTGGGTTTGCTCAGGCGATGGGTGCACACCCCTCCGAGTTTTCTGCAATGTACCGGGCCGTCATTGCCGCCGGCGAGCAAAGCGGCCAATTGGGCACCGTCCTGGAGCGCCTGGCCGACGACCTGGAAGACCGCCAGGCCCTGCGCAGCAAGGTCATGGCGGCCCTGCTCTATCCGGCCATTGTGAGCAGCATCGCCTTGTTGATCGTGCTTTTTTTACTGGCCTATGTGGTGCCACAAGTGGCCAGTGTCTTCACCAGCAGCCAACGCGCCCTGCCCGCGCTGACGGTGATCATGCTCGCCATCAGTCAGGCCGTTCAAACCGGTTGGCCGTGGGCCTTGCTGGTCACCGTCGTGTCGTTCGTGGGTATTCGCCTGACATTGCGGCAAGCCCTGATGCGCCAGCGCTGGGATGCCGCTTTGTTGCGCCTGCCGGTGGTGGGCCCGCTGTCACGCGGTTACAACGCCGCGCAATGTGCACGCACCCTGGCCTTGCTGGTCGGAGCGGGGGTACCCATCCTCAAGGCCTTGCAAACCGCGGCCGACACCTTGTCCAACACCGCCTTGCGCGCCGACCTGGTGGAGGCGCAAGTGTTGGTGCGCGAGGGCGCGCCCCTGGGCAAGGCACTGGCGCACCGCCAACGCATGCCCGGACTGCTGTCCATGTTCGCGCGTTTGGGCGAGCAAACCGGTGAACTGCCGCAAATGCTGCAACGCGCCGCCCAACAACTCAGCAGCGAAGTGCAGCGCAAGGCGTTATCCTGGGCCACGTTGCTGGAACCCCTGCTGATTGTGGGCATGGGGGCCATCGTGATGCTGATCGTGTTGGCGGTCATGCTGCCGATCATCCAGCTCAACCAACTCGTGAGGTAAGCATGGGCGTGTCTCTGGAAGGCAAGTTGGTGGTGGCGATTTCATCGCGCGCCTTGTTTGATTTCGAAGAAGAAAACCGTGTCTTCGAACAATCGAATGACCGCGCCTACATGCAGTTGCAACTCGACCGCCTGGAGGTGCCGGCTAGGCCCGGCGTGGCGTTCTCGCTGGTCAAAAAACTGCTGGCATTCAACGACCCGGAACATGCGCGCATCGAAGTGGTGATCCTGTCGCGCAACGACCCGGTCAGTGGCATGCGCGTGTTCCGCTCGGCACAGCATTACGGATTGCCCATCCAGCGCGGCAGCTTCACCCGGGGGCAACCGCCTTGGCGCTACCTCAAGCCCTTGCGGGCGAACCTGTTCCTGTCGACGCATCTCAGCGATGTGCGCGCCGCCCTGGAGGCCGGCGTGCCTGCTGCCCAGGTCTACCCGCATTCGGCGCATGCCTCGCCAGCCCACCCCCATGAGGTGCGCATTGCCTTCGATGGCGACGCGGTGCTGTTCTCCGACGAAGCCGAGCAAATCTACCAATCACAAGGGCTGAGCGCCTTTCAACAACATGAAAAGGACCGCGCCGCGCAACCGCTGCTGGCGGGCCCGTTCAAACCGCTGCTGGAGGCGCTGCATCGGCTGCAGCAAGAGGGCACCTCCAGCATGCGCATCCGCACCGCGCTGGTGACAGCGCGCAGCGCCCCAGCCCACGAGCGCGCCATCCGCACCCTGATGAACTGGAATGTCGAGGTCGACGAAGCCATGTTCCTGGGCGGGCTGGCCAAGGGTGAGTTTCTGCGTGAGTTCGAGCCCGACTTCTTTTTTGACGACCAAACCGGTCACATCGAATCTGCGGCCCAGCATGTGCCCGCGGGGCACGTGGCCAGCGGGGTGGCCTCGGGTTCATCAGACCACTGACGCTGCCGCAAGCTCAGGGGTCCTTGGGCACCGATCCTCGGCTCTCACGCCGAGCGATCCAGATGGTCGAGGCCATGATCACCAAGGCGCCAATCAGAGTGGTCGAACGCGGCACATCGGAAAACACCAGCCAGCCCAGCAGCGTGGCCCACACCAGATCGAGAAAACGCAAGGACTGCGTGGTCGAAATATCGGTGGCTTTAAAGGCGCGTGTCAGGCAATAATGCCCCAGCGAGCCCAACACCCCCGCCACCAAAAAACCCACCCACTGCCACAGCGTGGGGGCCTGCCAGAACCACAAGGCCATGGGCAGGCCCAGCACGGTGACCGTCAAGGCTTGCCAGAACACGATGACCGATGGTGTTTCATAACGGGTCAAGGCCTTGGTGATGAGAAACGAAGCCGCAAACATGGGCGATGAAGACAACATGACCAGGGTGTACCAACCACTGGTACCCGTCATTTGCGGGGCCACCACCACCAGCACGCCAGCAAAGCCAATGAGTGCCGCAATCCAGCGATCCAGACGCATTTTTTCGCCCAAGAACCAAGCAGCCCCCAGCATGATGAAGATGGGACCGGTGAAGCTCAAGGCGGTCATGTCCGCCAGAGAAATATGGGGCAGGGCTGTGAACCAAAGTGTCAAGCCCAGCGTGTGCACGATGCCACGCAAGAACTGGCCCTTCACGTCCTTGGGCCGAAAAGAGGACGGGTTGCGCAAGGCCCAAGGAAGGATCACCAGCAGGCCAAAGCCATAGCGCAAGAACAGGGACTGATAGACATTGAGGTCCAGTGTGATGCTGCGCACAATGGCATTGAGCGAGGACAACATGAGCCCGGCCAGGGCAGCCCACAACATCCCACGCACAGCTGGCGAGAGTTGCATCGCCTGGCGTTGCCGCTGTCGTTGAAACAACGACCAGCGACGTTTGAGATCGGAGCCCTTCATGCATCCATTTTAGGGCCTGATGATTTTCAGTGATTCAAATCGCATTCCATGCGAAGTTGCCATCTTTGGAAATGGCCTCTCTTGGCTGATTTTTGAAAGCTGGCTCGACGATCAACTGCACCGGCTTTCCCCCGAAGAGGCCACGCGCATCAACCCAGCGGATGCTGTAACTCAAATTTGAGTCTGCGATAAGGATTGTCAAATACCTGATTATCCAAAATGGAAGATCGACTTTCGGACTTTTGAACTACCATGAAATAGTTATTGAGATTGGTGCTGAATTGTTTCAGATGGGCATTCATGAATTCATGAAATCGTGTGCTGGGGATCAGCTTTTTCACTCTGGCATCAACACCGGTCTTGTCGAAATATAAATATTCATCATTGACCAATGCAGACAGATGAGATCGCAGAGATCTGTCTGTGATGTGTTTTGCATTCACCACATCTTTGACCATGGGAACCTCGGCGTTGAGGATGGCTCGTTTCGCAATTGAATAATAAAGATGCCGCCCTGATGGCGAAGTCAGCAAGGGAGCATTTTCAACCTCCCATTCGGCAAAACTGGATAAAACACCAAGAAGAGCAACCATCTCGGCTTTTTTTGAGCTTTCGTGCATTTTTACACTTTCGCAAAACACTTTGCATGCCAACGGGAGGTGATGACATCAAGTCACCTCCTTTGCGTCGGTGTAAAAATTTTCTTTTTCTTAGGCGTTCAACACAATCACCAATTTTTGCATCCATGTTTCTAGTCAATATTTGGGATGCTTCACCAAGGGTCGCCACTGCGAAATTTATTTCAAACAGCCACCCCATAGGGCACTGACCGTTTGCTCTCCGATGTGTTTTGCGCCTCATGCGCATGAAACCTAAGAGTACACAGGCAATTGATGAAAGTTTTTCAATTGTCTCAGCACATGAATTCGAAAAAAGCGCTTTGATTTGTTCAACTAGCGAGTCCTCTGCTCGCAGCACTCTGTTGTGCGCAGTCTCGTTTTTTTTCGAGGTGCTTCATGACTACTCTTTCCCGTTATTTTCTTTCCTCTGTCGTTGGCAAGACCGGCATTTTGGACCTTCGCCTGAGCGCAGCTGAAATCCTGCTGTCCGAGCAGCAAGCCACGGTGGTGGGCTCGACACAGGTCGATTGGGTGTATGCCGGCGTGGGCACCAGCGTGGACTTCACCAACAGCGGCGCAGGCGTGGATCAGCTTTATTTGGATGGTCGCTTGGCGGATTACACGCTGTCGGTGACCGGCTCCGTGCTCACACTCAGCCGTACCGTGGGTGTGCACAACTACACCTACAAGATCAACACCAGTGAAGACAAAGTCGTCTTTGCCAACGGATCGGTCGCTGCCATCGATTTGGCTAACAACGCCAGTACACCATCTGGTGTGGTGCTCAACACGGCAGAAACATCGGCTGCCTTGCCCCCCAGCGAAAGCGTCAACAAGTCCCAAGACACCCTTGTGACCATGTCCAGCGGTGGCGTTTTGTCCGCTGCTGCCGGTGGTCCGCAACTGGTGATCCAGGGCACCACGGGTGTGGAGTCGGTGTACGTGCGTTCGGGTGCTGCGGTTGACGCGCGCAACTTGGGTGGTGGTATCGACAAAATTTACCTCAATGGAAAATGGGCTGACTACACCAAGACCATCACCAGCAACACCATCACCCTCAGCCGAGAAGTGGGCGGTTTCACGGAGCGAGTGGTGGTCTCAGCCAGCACAGGTGCAGGTAACGACCAGCTTTACTTTGCGGACGGCAGCATTCAATCGCAAGCGGCACGCAGCGCGCTGAGCAGCAGCCTCAGCGTCAGCCTGAAGGGGGCGGGCGGCTTGGTGAATACCTCGGCCGACAACAAAACGCCATTGGTATTGGCTTCGGCCAGCATTGTAGACATCAGCGTCGACTCGGGCTCAAGCGAGACAGACTTCATCACCAAACAGGCGGTGCAAACAGTCACAGGCACCTTCACGGGCCAACTGGCTGCGGGCGACAAGATCCAGGTGCGCGTGGGCACGGGGGCATGGCAAGACGTCAGTGTGAGCGGCGTGACGGCCAGCGGGGGCAACTTCAGCGCGGCAGGCGTGAATCTGGCAGAAGGAGCCAATGCACTGCAAGTGCGCACACTCAGCGCCAACGGCAACACGCGCACAGGCACAGGCCAAAGCGTGACGCTGGACACGGGTATGCCCGAGGGCAACCTGTCGATGGCTGTGGGGCAAGACAACTTCGTCAACAGCACCGAAACCAGTATCACCTTGCGCGTGACCGATATGTCCAAGCTCAAGGTGGGCGACAAACTCAGGTTGAAAATGGGCGGGGCGAATCTCGACGCGGTGCCAGAAGTAGAGGTCACGGAATCGATGAAGTCGGCAGGTGTGAGCTTCACGGTACCCAAGAGTACTTTATCGGAAGGGCTCAACACTTTCACCCTGTTGGGCACTGATACAGCCGGCAACACCATCACATCCAGCCAGTTGCAAGTCACACTGGACACCGAAGTGCCCACGCCCAACCTGAGCGTCTCTGACGTGAACAGCAACGGCATAGCCATCAGCGGCCTGGCGGCCGACGCCTATCTGAACGCTCAAGAAAAATCGGTGCTCATCAAAGTGGGCTTGGCCAACGCCGATACGACCAAGTCCCTCAAAGCCGACGACACCCTGCAGTTGAAACTGGGGGGCAACCATTTGGGGGCGAGTCATACCGTCACTTCCGACGACGTGACACGTGGCTATGTTTTGTTCACGGTCAACAAGAGCGATCTCGGGGCCAGTGCCGCCGACGGGGCCTACCAGTTCACCGTGCAAGCCACCGACGCGGCGGGCAACCAAAGCACATCCAGCCAGCTGCAAGTCACGCTGGACACCGGAGTGCCCACACCCAACCTGAGCGTCTCGGACGTGAACAGCAGTGACATGCCCATCACCGGCCTGGCGGCCGACGCCTACCTGAACGCTCAAGAAAAATCGGTGCTCATCAAAGTGGGCTTGGCCAACGCCGATGCGACCCAATCCGTCAAAGTCGACGACACCCTGCAGTTGAAACTGGGGGGCAACCATTTGGGGGGGAGTCATACCATCACGTCCGATGACGTGACACGTGGCTATGTGTTGTTCACCGTCAACAAGAGCGATCTCGGGGCCAGTGCCGCCGACGGGGAATACCAGCTCTCAGTACAAGCCACCGACGTATCTGGCAACCAAAGCACAAGTCATTTGTCGCTTACCCTGGACACCGTGGCGCCAGCGGCAATTTTGAGCGTGTCTGACACTCAGGCAGACGGCAGTGCTTTTCCAGAGGGTACCCATAATGACGACATCTTGGCGTTGAACGAAAGTACCGTGACGCTGAAAATGCAGGCCAATAGCAGCGTAACGGGTGGTGCATTCAAGACAGGCGATGTGCTGACCTTGCAGCATCAAAACGCAGATGGGACTTGGTCTGACGTCAAGAAGCTGGACGGCGCGGGCCACGAGACCGATGCGCTTTACACCACAACCGTTGGCCAAGACGGCGCGATGGCCTACTTGCAAGTCATCACCACGGACTTGGCGGCAGGCCATAGCCAGTTGCGGGTTCGCACGGTGGATCTGGCGGGCAACACAGGGGAAAGCAGCTCCCTGAACGTCACCCGGGTAGTGAATTTTTCCTTCGGTGTGCCTGAGGTCACCGCGCTGGATGTGGATGAGCAAATGGTGCTCACTGCCCAGTCCGTTGCGGGCGAGCCCAGCAGCTTGGTGGCGCAGTCGGGCAGCAAAATCCGCCTGGTGCACACCACAGACCCCACGCATACCCAAGAAATCGACGTGAACGACACACGGTTTGTGACGATCAGCGGCAACAAAATCATCATCAAACCGCCGTTTGACTTTGACTTGGGCGCAACGTACCGGGTAGAAGTCGATGCCAACGCTTTCACGGCAACGGTAGCCGGAGTGGCTAACACATCAAACCGGGCCATGGTTCAAGCCGACGCACTGGGCTTTGGCACAGTCAACATTGACAGCGCCACCAGCAAAGCGACCGCTGCGCAAGGCCAGGTGATCGCGGACGACGGCACGGTGTCCAACGGCAAGAAGTGGATCAAGGGCACGGGCCTGGGTGACTGGTCGAATAACGTGGACGCAGCACTGGACCTGTCGGGTGGCGACTATGCGGTGGTGGTCAAAGACGGCGGCAGCAGCGGTGCGCGCGCCGACCTGGGTGACGGTGTGGCGATCAACAATGGCTTCAACCTGAGCCTGAGCAACATGGGCAACGGCGACCGCATCTACGTGGACGACGTGACCAACGATAAGACAGCGCTGAACAACCGCGACTTCACCCAAATCTCGGACGGCACCAGTGGTGGCTTCGACATCTACTTCAACCCAGCCGCCAACAACGATGGCAAAGGCAGCAAAATCCATGTCGTCAGCGGTGAGGGCATGGATCTGAGCGCAGACAATATTCGAGATCGCATCAACGTCAGCAACAGCCGCCTGGGCACGCACATCACCGCTATCGAGCGCACGGGTGCTGCCGCCAGCCAGGACTTTGGCGGCGATCTGACCGCAAATACCACCTTTGACGTCCAAGTCAGCGCAGCCTTCCGAGTGGGCGACAGTGTGCAGCTGATGCGACTGAACGCCAACGGCCAAGAAGTGGCCTGGGGCGACGCTGTCACCGTCAGCCCGCAAGACATTTCCGCAGGCCATGCCAGCATCAGCCACAGCAGCCTCAGCGATCTGAACCAAGGGCGCAACACCATTTACGCCAAGGTCACCAGCGCAGACGGCGCCGTCACCAAAGGACCCATCTTGTTTGATGCACAAGGCGGCTTTGACTATGACACCACTGCGCCAGCGCCGGTGCTCAGCGTGGCGGCTGCTGAAGACGAACTGACAACATCCGACAGCGAAGACGGGCAGCTGACCGATGGGGAAGACACGGTGCTGATCCACGTGAACGGTTGGACGCTGGGGGACACACTGCAGCTCAAACTGGGCGCGGCCAACCTGGGTACGGCGATCACGATCACCGAAAACATGATGGACAGCAATGGTGAAATCCATGTGCGCGTGAGTAAGTCTTCATTGGGTGAAGCGGGCGCCAAGTCCATCACGGCCACCCTCACCGACCGTGCAGGCAACGTGGGCGAGACCGCTGCAGCGCTCAATTTGGACGTCAAGGCGTATGTGCAACTCAGTGGCAGCTTGCACGCAGGCCCAGTGGTGGAAGGCAACGACCTGGTGGTCACAGCCTACGACCTGCAAGGCCACATCCTTGGGCAAGACACCAGCGTGAGTGCAGGTTCAGGCGCATACAACTTGAAGATACTGAGCAGCTACACCGGGCCGGTGCTGATCAAGGTCAGCAGTACGGGCGCTGGGCTGGACTACAGGGACGAACGCACGGGACAGGGCACGAACCTGGATGCCAACGCCATCTATGCGGTGGTGAACGCAGCCGGCGGAGGCAACGTGACGGCGAACGTGACGCCGCTGACGGACTTGGCAGCTAAAAAGCTCATGACTGCAAGTATGCAGCTGATCGCTAACGTCAACCACGAAGACGTGACGAATGCCAACCATGTGGTTGCGCAGCTGTTCCTGGGGCAAGATGCGGACATCACACAACAGTCGGTCACGCCCACGATCAATGCCGATGGCACGAACAACTCCAGCAGTGCCAACCTGTACGGCCAAGTGCTGGCGCAAATCTCTCACCAAGCCACAGGAGGCAAGACCTTTGCAGATGTACAGGCCGACTTGACGGCAGGGGTGCACTGGATCAAGGGAGAGGCGCCCGCCAGCGCCAGTCTCGACTTGCAAACCGCGGCAACGCAAGTGCGAGTACTGTCCAAAGTGCAATACAACGTTCAAAACAGTGCACACGCCAAACTGGACATCACATTGGAAGACCTGACGAACCTGGGCATCTCAGGCGTTCAGGGCTTGAGTGCAGTGCGCCAGCAATCGCTTCTCAGCGCCATCAAGAACTTGAGCAGCCTGGACGATGTGACTAGCGTGAACAAGCTCCAGACCTTCGTGCAGGCCGAATTGGACAAGCCCATGGCAATTTTGGCTGTCGACACAGGGACGTCCAACAACGACAGCATCACCAACGATGGCCACTTCAACGTCACTGGTCTGTCCAGCAACACTGTCAGCTGGGAATACAGCAGCAACGGAGGCAGCAATTGGCAAGCGGGCAGCGGCAGCAGCTTCTTACTGGGCGCGGGCGCCTATGAGGCCGGTGTTATTCGGGTACGTCAGGCAGGCGTGTCGGGCTCAACGGGCAACCTGACCAAGGTAGTGATCGACACATCCGGGCCCACAGTCGCCCCTGGCTACCAATCCATGATCGATAGCTCGCAACCAGCCAGCACTGGTGGGCAGCTGTTGTTGTCAGACTCCAAGCTGTTTCAAATCGAGACGCCTCAGCTCAAGTTTGACGTGAATGACACCAACACCATCACCATCAAATACACCAAGCCTGATGGAACAGTTCTGTCATTCACATTCACAGACAAAACGACCTACGACACGGTGGCACTTTTTCAAGCCGCCTTCTCTACGGCATTCAATGCCAGTGCATTGGCGCCGTTTTTCGTGGCCGGTGCCGATGGTGCGAGCGCTACCCGGTCCCTGCGCATCTATGTACAAGCCAAAGACGGGGCGCAGATCGATGGATCGGCCGTGAACATCGTGGGCACGATGCCCTTGGCCGCGGATACCACCAAGACCCTGACCACGGCGCTGAACGATGGAGCGGAGACGCTGATCAAATCCTTCCAGGGCATGGCCAAGGGGGCTCAGCCTGATGGCGTACAAGACAATCGACTGACCTTTGAATTCGCAGGTGGCATTGCCAAAGTCCAAGTGGATACCTTTTCCAAGTGGGCTGCTGCATTCCACACCGGTTCAGGCGGCACTGCAACAGATACCACCTTGTTTGGCGCCGATCCCACTTACAAAACGTCTGCCAACTACATCACCAGCAATGGCGGGGCGGGGCGTTTCCTGTACCTCACGCTCGATCCCCTTGACAGCAACCGTGTACTCAAGGCGGACATCTTGCTGGGCCAGACAGCGGTCAAAAGCACTTTGCTGGGCGGCCATTTCCAATTTGGGTTGGGCGATCAGGCGGTGACCTTCAACCTGCCGAACCAGTTCACCAATCCGGCAGCAGGAATCACGGACAGTACCCCCGAATTTGTTTTCTCATTGAACGGCACTGACGCTGCAGTCAACGACCAACTTGTGTTGTACAAACAAGTCGGTAGCGCCAAGACCGAAATTGGCCGTCACACGTTGACAACAGAGGACATCGGTAACAAGCAAGCCAAGATCGGGGTGAGCGAGGAATTGGCAAAAGGCTCATACACCTTTGCGGTGGCCTTGGTTGATGTGGCAGGCAACCGAGCCGAGCGCACCGAGGTGATCACACTTGCGGTGGACTACAACGAGGCGCCCACGGCCACCAGCAGTGCAATCGCTGCGACTGAAGACACCAACCGTGTGTTCACTGCGGCAGATTTCGGGTTTAGCGATGGGGCAGATGGCGACGTGCTGAGCGCGGTCATCATTACCGCCACGCCCACAGCGGGCACGCTCAAGTACCGCGATAGCGATAACACTTGGAAAGATGTGATGCCGAATCAACACATCAACAAAGCCCAGATCGATGCTGGCGCGTTGGTTTTTAAAGCGGCACAAAACGCCCACGGCAATAACTACAGCACCATCAAGTTCAAAGTACAAGACAGTGGCGGCACATCTGGCGCAGGTCAAGATACCAGTGGCGAGTACACGCTCACGCTGAACGTGGAGTCGGTGAACGATGCACCCAGCGGTGTCATGGCCCCGCAAGTCACCTCCATCACCATCGGTGGCTTGAAAAAGGTCGATGGAACAGACAGCTTGGCCAATGGCACCTATCAACGGGTTTCTCAAGCAGATGTGACTCTTTTGAGCTTTGACCCTGGGTACAACCCAACGGGTGGCAACTCTGCGCCAGATACCACCAAGCCAGTGTACAAACACACTGACAGCAACGGAGCTGTATGGTACGCATGGGCGCGGCAAGGCAGTGGTTACCACATCTCAAAACTCAGCGGCACCAGCGAATGGTTCTGGGAGTCCTCCAACAGCAAAACCTTTGCCAATACCCCCTTGGCTGTGGAAAGCATGAGCAACAACTGGATGCTCAGCGATGCCAGCGCAGCACAAGTGCTCGCAGGTGGGAGCAGTAGCAACGTTTATCCGCAAAACGCTGCCACGGTGGTGGAATGGGCCACGGGTGCCAGCGTTGCGGTGGACACCACCAGTTGGGGGGATGCCGATGGTCTGGGGAATGATTTGATCTACCGGTGGCAGCAGAGTTTGGATGGCATCACCAACTGGATCGACATCCCGAACACCAACAGCGCCCGCTACACCCTGGCCGATGGTTTAATTGGTCGGCATTTGCGAGTGCAGATCAGCTATACCGATGGGGACGGTACCGCCGAGACCTTCACAAGCCAGACCACCCAAGTGACAGACACAAGAGCGCCACGCCTGGACCTGACTGGCGATGCGCAGGGCAGCGACAACGTGACCAACGTGAACACCAACGGAGAGGGTGTTTACCTATCCCAAAAGCCCTCAGTAGCCGAGTCGAGCTCTATCAACAAGATTGAATTGGTATTCAATGCTGAAGCTGTGGCGTTGACGGCCGGCGAACGGCTTTCATTCGCTGGCATGAGCTTCAACCTGGATGGCACTGAGTTGCCTGGCCAGTTTACGATCAGTGGTGTGGACTGGACCGCGACTTACGACAGCGTTCGGCACGCGCTGATCTTCACTGCAGCGGGCGCTGGCACGTCAGCAGCCAATATCCAGTCCATGTGCGCAACCATGCAATATGTGAACATCAGCGTTCCATCAGGCGCCCGTGTGCTGAGCATTTCGGTATATGACTCTTCTGGCAACAAGAGCAACACCGCCCAAACCACCATCACCTATGACCAAGCAGCCCCCGTGCTTGATCTGGACGGCAGCACCAGCGGAACCGGCTTTAAGGCAACCACACTCAACAGCGCAGTATTGGCCCAGGCGGTTACCCCACTGAGCAATGCTGCCCAACCTGCCACCCTGAGTGATGCCTCTTATCTGAGCAGCGTGCAAGTCAGCGTCTCTGGCGTGAGCGATGCCGCCCTCGAGCAGCTGACGGTCAACGGCCATGCACTGAACGCCAACGGCACATCGTTGCCAGCTACCGTTAGCGATGGTGTAAACACCTGGAGTGTGACCTACAGCAACAGCGTGTTCACCTTTACCCAAACGGCAGGGTTCTTCAGCGCGGACAATGCCCAGACCCTGCTGCGAGTCTTAGGCTACAAGGACACCGCACCTGCGCCCACCGATGGCGTGCGCCTGTTTGATATCTCGGCCACTGACCGCCACGGCAACGCCAGCGAAGCCGTGCGTGCCAAGGTGGTCATCAATACCGCCTCACCCAACGCCGCCAGCAGCAACCCGATTGTCACCGCGGACGGCAATGGCGACGGGGTCAAGGGCGATGTCTTCACCCTGACCTTCTCTGAAGCGGTCAAAGTGAGTGACGTGACCAATCTCAGTGGCACATGGGCCGCAGCCAGCGTCACCGCATTGGGCAATGCCACCATAGTGGCGCTTAATGCCATCACGGTGGACGACGTGCAATATGCCAGTGCCTTTAAGTTCACAAAAGGCTCGAGCAGCAACTACACCACGGGTACGGTGCTAACCGTCAATGCGAACACACTCACGGACACGGGCGGTAGCAAAAACACCGCTGCCATCGCCTTCACCATGCCAGACATTGTGGCACCAGGCGTAGCCCAGGTGCCACAGACTGTCGCAAACGACAACATTATTTCCAGCACTGAAGGTAGCAATGGTGCGACGGTGCAATTTGGCTTTAGCGCCAGCACTGACAATGAAAAAATACATTACTACATGAATGGTTTGGAAATTGCCAATTCGGTTCAAACGCTCGGTGCGGGGGCCACTTCCGCGACGCTAACCCTCAACACCAGCAATTTGGGCGCAGATGCCTCTAAGGCGATTAGCACACGTTTGGAAGATGCTGCGGGCAACTTGGGGGCGTTCTCTGACGCCAAAATTGTGGCGTACGACAGCAGCGTGAACAACAATGTGAGCGTTGTACTCAACACAGATGCAGGCACTGTGGGTACTTTTGGTAGCTCAGACACCGTTACTTTGCAGTTCGGTGAGGCCGTCAGCCTAACCCAAGCCATGCTACCCAGTACCTTGGGTACCACTAAGCCAACCCCTACAGCGGTTGACCCCTATACACTTAACGGCACTGTCTATGCAACAAAATGGACGGTCACCCTAGGGGCAGGGTCTACCCTAGCCGCTGGCGGTACCATCAGTTTAACCGGCGTTAAAGACAAAGCAGGCAACAGCGGCACTTTTGACGTGACAGTCCCCACGGATATCGTGAATGGTGGCCGACCTACGGTGGATTACATCAAAACGGTCTCAAGCGACAACGTGGTTAATTCCAGCGAGGCTAACGCTGGTGTGAATGTGAGTATGGTGCTGAAAAATGCGGCCAATGGCGATGTTGTAAGCTTGTTCCGTGATGGTGAGGTTGTCAAAACCATTACCTTGGGGGCTGGTAATTTTACTGGTGGCACCGCCACCGTGAGCATGAGCGCTGCAGATTGGGGCGGCAGTGATGGTATGCGCGGACTGACCGCGCAAGTGAATCGTGGTAGTAGTTATACTTCTTCATTGAGCGATGTGCGCACGGTCAGCGTTGCGGCGGATCAAGCCCATTGGTCAACGCTGATTGGTACCAAAGGCTTGTGGTTTGACCCAGATGCGGTGGATCAAACTGCGGGTAGCTTTGTCACCAGCATGACGGCAGTCAACCAAAGTGTCACATTAAGTAAAACGGCCGGTAATGGCCCACGGTTGATTAGAAGTGCAATCAACGGGCACTCCGTGCTGTCCTTTGATGCCACAGGGGCTTTGGCTACCTCAGTCAGTGGTTTAACAGCGACGGGCGCACAGCAGAAATCGGTTTTTGCCGTTTACCAAAGCGCGGACTTGAACTTTGCATCCTCCGAAAAAGGCGTGTACTTCGTGGGGGGCAATACCGCGAGTAGCACTAACTCTGCACTAACAGGCTCTGCACAGCATTATTTGTATTCAACCATTGCAGGCTTCTCGTATAACGGTGTAGGTACTGGGGTCAACATTACAGCTTCGGCCAACGTTGCGATTCAAACCCAATTTGATAACACTACCACTTATTCTTACACCTACCTCAACGGCGCTGGATACGCTCCAAATACCCAGCGTGGCATTGACTTTTCGGTCGGAAAACTTGTTCTGGGTTCGGCGCAGTCGAATGGCACGACTTCGATGAACGGTTTCGTGATGGACTTGATTATTGTGGATAACGCGACGCTGACCAAGGCGACGGTTGGCGAGATCAATACTTACTTGGCTGAGAAATACCGCACGGTGGGGGCAACCGTGAAAACAGCCAATCTGCTGGCTGCTGCCGATAGTCAAGCGACGGGTATCAACATCAGTCTGCAGGTGTATGACTTGTCTGCTCGCAACGATACAGCGCTGGTGGATCAGTATTATGTGAACAGCACCTCTTCGGCCAACGATGCGGTATTGGTCTCAGGTGCTGATTATGTGAACACGGGGGCGGGCGCAGATACGATCTACATTAAAGATTTGGCATTCCGTCAAATAGATGGTGGCACAGGCAGCGATCAGTTGGTCTTGACAGCCAACTATACGGGCACAAACAATGTCGTATTGGCCGACTTTGTCAGCAATGCACGTGGCACATCCTCAACCGATACCGCCAGCAATACCCGCGTTAACAATGCAGGCTGGCACAAGCTTTATGGGTTTGAGCAGATTGACCTGAGCCGCTCGGCGGCCAAGCAAACCTTGACAGTGGATGCCGCCGACGTCAACCAGCTGTCCGAGACCAATACCCTGGGAGTGGTGCTGGGGGACAATGACGTGCTCAACACCAGCGGCTTTTCCAGTGCCAATCCCACTTGGGGTTATTACACGGTAAGCGGACAGACTTACACCCAGAAGTATGTGGACGGTACGGGGAAATACACCTTGTACGCCATCGGTGGCGACACACAGCCCAAGGTCAGCGCCGCCAGCTACAGCGGTCAAACGCTTACACTCAATTTTGATGAGTCTATGACTGCGAACACCGCACTGCTTGAGTGGACCGTTGCTGGCGGCGCCGGCAGCATCACTGGCCTCACTCAAAGTGGTGCGGACAACCGAACCTTGAGCTTCACGATGAACAGCATCACGGTCAACAGCACCGTCAAGCTCACCTACACGGGTACGGTCCTGACCGATACCGACGGCAAAGCCTTGCGTTACAAAGACATCTGGGTGGCCAACGGTGCCAACGATGTGCTCGATGCCAGCCTTGTTTCCACGGGCGCGGCCCTGTTTGGTAACGGCGGAAACGACAGCTTACAGGGCGGAGCCGGCTCCGATTTGCTGGTGGGCGGTCAAGGCAACGACACCCTGTTTGGTGGTGGCGGCGCAGACATTTTTGCCTTCATCAAAGGCGAGTTGAGTCAAGACACGATCGCCGACTTTGACAAGGCCCAGGGCGACAAACTCGACTTGAGCCGGTTGCTTCAAGGAGCAGGCATGGACAAGTCGTCGCTGGTGAGCGTGAGCAAGTACCTTCAACTGAGCTCATCGGGTAATGCCGCGGTGTTGAAAATTAATGTGTCAGGAACCGGAGATTTTGAGTTTGCCGACCAGACCATCACACTCACCAACGGATGGGCCAGTGGCGGCATGAACGAAGACCTCTTGACGCTGCTGAGCAATCGGGTGATTCTGGCCTGACCTGAAGGCTGCGAGATTAATCTGCGCGGGCACGAGAGGCTCGCGCAGATTCCCAATCGCCACTCGATCAGCAAACGCCCCAGCCATATGGAATATCGCTAGCCAGTGGACCACCGGAAGAGCGATTCCTTCATTAAAAGAATATGAATTTACCAATGGCTCAATTAAGTGAATGTCATAAATAAGCTCGCTTGAATTTACAGGCCAAATATTTGATTTTTACTGCAATAAACACTCGATCGATTTGACCTCGAAATTAGAGGAAAGTTTTTCATTTGATTTTCGAATTGATGAATGAATAGAAATTTTTGATCATTAATATGATTGAATGAAAATCAAAATCCACTGTCATTGTTGCCATCGTGTGCAGGCCCGAAAAAACATTAGTGTGTCGGCTGCGGCCATGTGGGCATGACAAAACCTTTGCAACAACTCCATTGGGCCATCAAGCGACTGGCCCAAATGCAGGGTCATCGCGTTGATGGATTGCGTTTGCGTGCGGCTGTTGATGCCATGAACGCAGACGTGCCTCCCCAACAATTGCTCGGCGACTTGGCCGGACGCATGGGCTTTGGGCGCGCTGTCTGGCTACCACAGCCCGACGCCGCCCGACTACCCGCCTTGGCATTTGCGTCAGACCATGGATGGGGCGTACTTATCCAGCAAACACCCGCAGGCAATTGGATCATGGCCAGCCCAACCGGTTCGGTGCAACTGGCACCCGAGCAAGTCGAAAAATCCACCGCCGTGCTGTCGACCACGCCGATCGATGTGTCGTTCGCGCCGTGGTCCTGGCTGCTGGGGCGAATGGTCATCCCACAAGGTCAACCCACATTCATGGCCGGGGTCATGGGCGTGCTACAGCAGTTTCGGGTAGCCATCATCGAAGCCAGTATGGCCTCGTTTTTCATTGGCATGTTGGCCTTGGCCACGTCTTTGTTTTCCATGCAGGTGTATGACCGAGTGATTCCCACACGGGGCGAGCAAACGCTGGTCATCTTGGCCTCTGGCGTGGTACTGGTCATTGCTTTTGAGCTGATCATGAAGTTTTTGCGCGCCAAGGTCATGGACCACGTCATCGTGGGCCTGGACAATCGACTCTCGCGCGATGTGTTCACACGCTTACTCAGTTTGCGCGTCGATCAACTGCCCCCATCCGTTGGCTCACTGACAGGGCAAATTCGGGGATACGAGCAAGTGCGCTCCTTTTACACCGCCTCTGCGCTCTTCACCCTCATCGACTTGCCGCTGGCGGTGGTGTTCATCATCCTCATCATGTTGATCGGGCACCCCATCGTCGCGGTGGTTCCCCTGGTTTTTGGTTTGTTGGCCCTGTACCTGGGCTTGTCCATACGCGCCAAGATCACACAGCAGGCCCAAGCGGGGGCACAGTACTCCAACCAAAAAACCGGTCTGCTGGTTGAAACCGTCGAGGGCATCGAAACCATCAAGTCTGGTTCAGGGGGCTGGAAGTTCCTGTCGCGCTGGATCCACGCCAACGAAGTCATCATCCACAACGACATCAAAACCCGACACCTGACCGAAAGCATCGGCTATCTGTCGGGTTCCGTCCAGCAACTCAGTTACGCGGGGGTGGTGGTTTCTGGGGCTTGGGCTGTCATCAACGGTCACATGACCATGGGCTCGCTCATCGCTTGCTCCATTCTGAGTGGTCGCGTGCTGGCCCCCATCATGACTTTGCCGGGTTTGCTGGTGCAGCATGCGCACGCACGCGCCGCCATCGAAGGGCTTGAGAAAATTTATGAACTCAAGTCCGATCACGACGACATCGACCAGCCCCTGACGCCCGAATCGCTGAACGGTCACTACCAAATCCAGAATGCCGCATTCGCCTACGGGCAAAACCCGCCTGCACTGAAGCTGAGTGGGTTCAACATCCAGCCGGGCGAACGCATCGTCGTGCTGGGTCCCATCGGGTCAGGCAAATCCACGCTGTTGCGGTTGTTGAGCGGCCTGTACCGCCCCGTCACCGGCCGTGTGCTGATGGACGGTTTGGACATGGCGCATATCCATCGTCAAACCGTTTCCGATCACATCGGTTATTTACAACAAGACCACCGCTTGTTCCAGGGCACGCTGCGTGAAAACCTGTTGATCGGTCTGCCCGATCCGGGCGATGAAGTCCTGCTTCAAGCCATGAAGCAAACCGGCATGGACCAATTTGTATCCATCCATCCCGCTGGATTGCAGCGTCCCATCAGCGAAGGAGGCAAGGGATTGTCAGGTGGACAAAAACAACTCTTGGCCTTTACCCGCCTCGTGCTGACCCAACCGGCCATTTGGTTGCTGGACGAGCCCACCGCCACTATGGACGAAGAGCAAGAACGTCGGTGCTTGCATGTTCTCATGCAAGAAGCACAAACTGGCAAAACCATGGTCATCGCCACCCACAAAAGGCATTTACTGGCTTTGGCAACACGCATTGTGGTGGTCGCGGGCTCGCAAATCGTGATGGACGGACCACGCGATCAAGTGTTGACAGCCCTACAAGAGCGCACGGAGGCCAAACAAAATCCGTCAAAAGCACACACCACAACCCCCGCACATGCCGCAGCAGCACCGGCGTTATGAACATCGACCCCCAAATAACACCCTCAACCCCCAGCCACCTGATGGACATTCCACTGTCGGGCAACACACGTTACACGTTATGGGGCATGTTCATCGGAGTTCTGCTGCTGTGCACATGGGCTGGCTTCGCACGCATTGATCAAGTGACGCGTGCACCAGCTTCGCTGATCATTTCCAGTCGGACTCAACTCATCCAATCGGTAGACGGCGGCACCATCACGCAAATACATGTACACGAAGGCGAACGTGTCAAAGCAGGCCAATTGTTGGTGACACTTGAAAAGGCGCGTGCCAGCGCTTCGGTCGCAGACAGTCAGGGCAAGGTGGCGGCGCTGCGCATCAGCTTGAGCCGCTTGAGTGCCGAGGTTTACGGCAAACCCCTGCATTTTCCGGCTGACCTGCAAGGCTACCCAGACTACATCCGCAACCAGATCAGCCTCTACGAAAAACGGCAACAAGCCCTGCACGACGACCTCAAGGCACTTGAAGGCATGCTGCAACTGGCCCAAACCGAGTTGCGCATGAACCAGACGCTAGAAACAACCGGGGACGTCAGTCAAGCCGATATCCTGCGGCTGGAACGAGGCGTAGCCGACATCTCGGCTCAACTCGTGAGCAAACGCAATAAATACTTTCAGGATGTGCAAGCCGAAATGACCAAAGTCCAGGAAGACCTGGCCACGCAAACGGAGCAACTGCACGACAGACTGCAAGTACTGGAGCAAACCGAACTGCGGGCCTTGGTCGACGGTGTGGTCAACAACATCCGCATCAACACCATCGGTGGCGTGCTTCGTCCGGGCGATGTGGTGATGGAGCTGCTGCCCAACGAAGACAAATTGCTCGTCGAAGCGAAAATCAACACCGGCGACATCGCTTTTGTCGAAGTTGGGCAAACGGCCAGCGTCAAGCTCGACGCGTATGACTCCTCTATTTTTGGAGGTATGCAGGGCACCGTGACCTACATCAGCTCAGACGCGCTTACCGAAGACACCCGACAAGGCCCCCACAGCTACTACAGGGTCCACATCCGTATCGATGGCACAGAGTTTTCTGGTAAACGCGGCCAAAAAATACAACTGCGTCCTGGCCTGACCGGCTCTGCCGACATCAAGGCCCTGGACCGTACCGTCCTCAGTTATTTGACCAAGCCCATTCTCAAAACATTTGAGCTTGGTTTGGGCGAGCGTTGATTGATTTCAACATCCATTGATACATCCAGGGAGAAGCACCATGACCGGTATAGAAATTAGAAACACATCGGCATCGGCAAGCGCGCCAGAGGCCCCGCAAAAGATGGACAGGGCGACGCCTAAGCAAGCCCATGCGACAGCCAGGCAGCACAAAGTCAAAAGTGGTGACCGACTGGTGATTGAAATCGACGGCCAAATCTTCCATGGCGATACCAAAAACCTGCCTCAAATCAAAAAAGCGCAGCTCATTAAAAAAGGCAAAAACCTGGTGGTGGTCGTGGACGACGTACCGGAGGTCGAACTCGTCGACTTTTATATCGAAACCAATGTCAGCCTCGAGGGGAGCCATTGGACGTGGGCCGCTGATGCCGGTTTGCAAAATGCTGGTCAAGACACGGTGACCGCCACCTCTAAAGCGCAGGCCCTGGCCATTTCTGAAACTTCCTCATTGGCATCAAACAGTCATATTGCAGCGGATATCTCTGTTGCAACAGAATCCCCTTCCGCGGCCATCGCAGGCATGTCGGGCTTGACCAAAATGTTTGCAGCCCTGGGCGGTACGCTCGCCTTGGTCGCCGCCAGTTCTGGGCGTGCTACTGAGGATGTGGTCAAGCAAGCATTTGCAACCGTGAAGGGATTCTTGACTCTTGGTCCCGTCACCAACGCCTCCGAGTTGACCGTTGAAATTTACGATGACAAAGGCAATCTCATCGGCACCGCCCCCTTGAAATTTGATGGTAGCTTTGAAGTCACCCTCTCCACCAACTACAGCGGCAATGTATTGGTCAAGATCAAGGATGCCGGTGTCGGTGAAGATTACCGCGACGAAGCCACTGGAGAGAAAAAAGATATTTCGCTGGATGGTATGCGCGCAGTGGGCACGGTCACTGCTGGCAAAGAGACCACCATTCAGATCACACCCATTTCCGAATTGGCCGTGAGGAAACTGGGCCTTGAGGGCAATAAATCCGAAGGTAAAAAAAACGCAGACTTCACCGCAGCCAGCAAAGAAGCATTAGAGAGCTTGGGATTTGATTCCAAGAGCTTTGACGTATTCAGCGATAAGCCCATTCCGGTCATTGACAAAGACGGTCAACCACAGCATGGAAACGCCTATGGCGCTGCCTTGGCCGCTTTATCGGCTTATGAGGAAGCCAGCCATAAAACCACTGAACAAGTGCTCAACGAAGTATCAGGGGGAACCGGCAAAAGTCCATTCGATATGGCCAACCCCTCGATCAACAAATGGGGAAATCTTGAAGCTCGAGATCAGGGGAACGCCAACAAAACGCTGAACGAAAATGTCGTGAGACAGGTGTTGGAATTAACCACAGGTGTGAAGATACCAGAAGAAAAAATTGCGGTGGTGCTGGACCGAGTCCAGGAGCCAGGGCAAAGCGTAGACACCATAGACCGCCTCAAAGAATTGGCCGACACCACCTCACCAAGCCTTGACACCGTGGTGGTGAACGAAAACCAACTGGTGCTGACCTTCTCAGAAGACGTCATTGAGCAGAACTTGCCGGGTACAGATGCATTTTCAGTCACACTCACCAACGATGCAGGCCGGCCAGTGGGTGTCGAGAGGATCACACGTTCTCCTGATCACCCTGGACAAATCATCCTGACACTGACTGAGGCGATCAAGCACGGTCACACCGTGAGCGTTTCTTATACGACCACCAGTCCCAGTCACGTATCCAACACCAACAGCGCCATCCAAGACGCTGTTGGTAACGACGTGGCAAACTTCGCCCATCAGTCAGTGAGGAACAACACCCTCAACACGCCCCCCGTTTTATCAGCTGGGTCTGGCCATATCGCGGGGGAAGTGTATGAAGACACCACCGAGACGATCGTGATCAGCGATGTCGTCCGAGGTGTCATCACAGACGCGGATTATGGTGCCCAAGGCGGCATGGCCATCACCGCAGTCAACACAGCGAGCGGCGTTTTGCAATACACCCTGGACGGCAGCACCTGGAAAGCTGTTCCGGCTGTGAGCCTGGAGACGGCACTCTTGTTGCCAGCATCTGCAACTGCCTCTTTGCGTTTCACACCCGCGAAAGACTACAGCGGCAAAATCGCGGACATCTTCACATTCAAAGCCTGGGACCAGACCGAAGGCGTATCAGGTACGCAAGCAAACACCACGGCAACCGAGAGCAACGCATTTTCTGCTCAAGCGATGGCGGTTTCACGTATGGTCAACCCCGTCAACGACGCGCCGGTACTCATCAGCGGTACATTGCCGACCTTCACCGCGGTCAACGAAGACAGCAGCAACACCACAGGCACCAGCCTGGGGCTGGGCGGTGTGAGCTACGGTGCAGGTGCCAGCAATGAAAGCAGCCAGACCTTGACGGTCACGATCACACGCATCCCTGACTTCATCACCTTGTGGAAAGCCGATGGCACCCAGGTATTGGCCAACACAGGCGCGATCACGCTTGCCGATTTGCAAGGCCTTCAATACAAAACGGTGGCCAACGCCAGCGGCACGGGCAGCGTGACATGGACGGTCAATGATGGCGGAGGCACGGCCAACGGCGGCGTTGACACTCTGACAGGCCAAAGCCTGAGTGTGACCGTCAACGCGGTCAATGAAGCCCCCACCAGTGCCGACGGCTCGCGTGTCATCACCGATACCAGCTCCATCACACTCTCAATAGGCGATTTTGTCTTGACCGACCCTGACGGCCGTCATGCGCTTCTCAACGTCATCATCAGCCAATTGCCCTCCTTTGGAGAGCTCAGGCTCAGCGGTCAAAGTATTACCGCTGGTCAAAGCATCAGCAGTTCCGATATTGCCAACGGTTTGTTGACATACCAGCCTGTTGCCGGCGAGTCGGCCAGCTTCAAGCTCAAGGTGCAAGACAACGGCGGCACCACCCATGGTGGTGTAGACACCAGTGCTGCATACACCTTCACTTTGAGCCGTGCGCCTGTGGTGCAAAGCTTGACGGTGAGCGACAGCACCATCGACGGGAACAACACCGCTAAGCTGGGTAAGCACGGTGAAGCGCTGGCCTTTGAGCTCACATTCTCCGAAGCAGTCACCACCACGGGGAACTTGACCGCTGTCTTCACCGTGGGCGGCGTTGATGTGACCGCTACCGCCACCGCCATCACCGATGTCAATGGTGCACGCACCATTGCTTTCTCTGGCGGCACAGTGCCGGCATCCGTCTCTGGCTCATTCAGCCTCAAGAGCCTGACCGTGGCCGATAGTGGCGCCATCAGGGGCGTCACAACTGATCAATTGGTGAACTTGCCCCTGTTGGAAGGGGCCGTCACCGACACCGGATACACGGTGGACAACACCCCCCCAGAGATTTCGACCACCACATTCCAAGTGGCAGAGAACAGCACAGCGTTCACCACCAGCGGCGTCCTAAAAACCAATATGGACGGTGAGGCCGTGACCTGGCGCCTGGGCACAGGCGCAGACACCGGCATGTTTTTGCTTGCTGCCGATGGCAAAACCTTGCAGCTAAGGGAGGGGAAGAACTTTGAAACACCCGCAAGCGCTGCGGGCTCCAATGCCTACACCGTCAACGTGATTGCCACAGATGCCGCAGGCAACGAAAAGGCTCAGAACATCACCGTCAACGTCACCGATATCAACGAACCCCCAATGGCGAGCAACCTCAATGCAGCAGAAAATTACACAGAGGACACGCCTCTCCTTTTGACCGATATGGTGGTAAGTGACGCAGACGCTAACGCCACTGTCACCGTCACCCTCACCTTGTCCAATCTGAATGCAGGTACGCTCAACACGGGCACATCGGGTGAAGTCACGTCCACCTATAACGCAGCAACGGGCATGTGGACAGCCAGTGGACGGGTGGCAGACGTGAACACCTTGTTGGCAGCCTTGACCTTCACGCCAAAGGCCAACTTCAATGGCAGCTTCAGCATGGACACCAGTGTCAGCGATGGCACCAACGTCATCACAGGCAGCAAAACCTTCACAGGCACAGCGGTCAATGACGCACCCACTGCGACCAACGCAACGCTACAGGCCATTGAAGACACCCATCTTGTGTTGACACCAGAGCACTTTGGTTTTGCCGATACAGCCGATGCACCCAGCTCCAATGAACTGCTCAATGTCATCATCACTGAACTGCCTGGACAGGGCACACTTTTACTCAATGGTCAACCCGTGAGCATGGGTGTTGCGAATGTGGGTGCCGTCATCAGCAAAACCGACATTGCGAACGGCCATCTGGTCTTCAGAGCTGCAGAGAACGCCAACGGCACGGGCTACGCCAGCCTCCAGTTCAAAGTGCAAGACGATGGTGGTCCCGCCAACAGTGGCTCAAACACCAGTACCACACACACGTTGACTTTGGACGTCCAGGCCGTCAACGATACGCCCACATGCTCATACAACGACCTTCCCATCACCTGGCATAAGAATGGGGATAGCGTTGACCTTAGAGAGTTCTTCAACGATGCCGAAAATGGTGCTGACGGGCTGACTTACCTATCAACTTCATTGCCAAATGGAATTGCCTTCAATTCTGACGGCTTCACCATCACAGGATCACCCACAATCACTGGAACCGCCAGCTTCACCGTCACAGCAACCGATCGAGGTGGCTTATTTGTCACCAAAACCTTCAACATAGATGTGGTTGACGCCCCCATTATTAGTTCTACGCTGAATCGGGTAGATAACTTGGATGTGCGCTCAGACCTGGTACTCAGCATATCCGAAGCGGTGGTGTGGTCGGTAGGCACGCACACATTCACCATCACCAACACCGCCAACACAAGCACGGGAATCATCAAGAACGGTTTTAGAACAGAGAATATTGATCACACTCAAACCATCACGGTTGTCGTTGGTCAAGACGGCAACGTGACATCGATGACGGGTGGATCAGTCACCATCAACGAGCAAGGCAAGATTGTTATCAACGCCATGTGTGACCTGGACCTTTCGAACAACTACACACTGGACGTGTCCGATGGCGCATTCAAAAGCTCGGCCTCCGCTCAGGCGGCACAGCACTTTGAAACGGTGAGCTTCAGCACGGTGACACCGGGGGCACTGCTCATCAGTGGTGCATCGGCGGCTGCACAATCCCAAATGATGAACAAACTCACCGGTGCGACCGAGACCACCCATAGTTTGAAATGGCTTGACGTGACCGGAGTAGGTACTCCTTCCGAACACACGTATGAACAGTTGTCTGCTGCAGATGGCGATTATGCTTTTGTGATGAAGGACATAGACCCGAACCCTGGCGATGTGGCCATTACCGATACTTACATTCAGTTCAACGACTTTGGCGCAAACGATCTTGTTTACATCGACAACCAGGAAGTCCAGGATCCTGTGGAAGAACAAACCGCTTTGGCTGCCAACATGTTTACCGGTGGCAATGGCACTACTGCAGACCCTCTGTCGGCGACGGTCAGAGGATCCTCCCTCGGATCATCCATAAATGTTGTGATGGATCCAAGTGTGAACTTCAGTAACGACGAGCTGCTCGGTGGAAATTGTTTGCTAGATACGTGGTTAAAAAACGGCTGGAGCCAAACCGGTGGAGTGATCATTGCCTGATCAAGCGTTGCGTTGACACTTAGTTTGAGTGATTTTAAAAGTACATCATGGCAACCATTCTTCGATATTTCATTTCTGGCAGTAACCCTGACCTGTTGCAGTTGGGTACTCCTGGACCTGAATATGTGCTGACTGATCAGCAAGTGGTGGTCGCCGGCAGCACTGCGAGCAACGTGGTGTATGCAGCGTCTGGTGTTGAACTGGACGCCCGCAATCTGCTCAAGGGCGAAGACGTGGTGGTTTTCAAACACAGATGGAACGATTACAGAAAAGACATCACCAGTGTTTCTGGCGCCATTGTGTTCAGCTACACCGATGCCGTAACCAAGCTGATAGAAAAAGTCACGGTTCTCAACGGCTTTTCTACCGATGGCAAAGACAAACTCATCTTTGCTGATGGGGCATTGATCACATCCGACGCCAATACGGCATTGAGAACTACCAGCGCGACTGCCCCTCTGGGCAGCACCACATTCGGCCTGAATATCAGTGCGGCGGATGTGGCATTGATCAAAAAGTCCAGTAGCACCACATCGGTCTGGGTTGACAGCACCAACAGCATTAACTACGTACAGCCCACCCCTGCGGGGAACGTGCTACGAGCTTTTGCCAGCACGACCAACACCAACGGTAAGGGTGCCACTTTTGCCATGGGGGAAGCGGGCCAATCCTTGGTGAGCGTAGGCACCAGCCAGGTCGACAAGGTTTACGTCAAGGCCGGTGCATTGGTGGATGCACGCAATCTCTTGAAAGGTGAAGATCTAATCTACCTCACGGGCAACTGGGGGGACTACACCAAGAGCCTAACAGCGGTGAGCGGTGCCATTCAGTTCACTCGCCACGTGTTACTCAACGGCAAAAACTATACGGAAACGGTCACCGTATTAAATGGGTTTTCTACCGATGGTAACGACAAGCTTGTTTTTGCTGATGGTGCTGTGCTGAGTAAAGACGCCAACACAGCCTTGAGAACGACCAGGCCCCCCACTGGGGGAAACACTTCAGGATTGACCATCAGTGCCACGGATTTGGCGCTCATGACTTCCAGCAAAGTCAGCGGTGGCTCGGCGTGGGACCCCACCACCGTCACCCCGTTTTTGTCACACCCCCCTACAACCAGTGACACCATGCTCACGGTGACAGAAGACACCGGGTATGTCTTTAAGCTGGCTGACTTTCCTTTTACCGATGCAGACAACAACGCACTGAGCGAGGTGATCATCAGCACCTTGCCATTGGCGGGCACGGGCACGCTCAAGCATCAGACTACGGACGGTCAATGGCGCGATGTGACGCTGAACCAAAGCATCAGCCGGGCCGACATTGAAGCGGGCCGATTGGTGTACACGCCCGCACAAAACGACCATGGTACGGGCCGTGCAACGATCGGGTTCAAGGTCAAAGACACAGGCAGTGGTCAAAACACCAGTGCTGCGCACACCCTTACCATGGACGTGACGTCAGTCAACGACGCGCCGGTACGCACGAGTGGCGACTTGCCCACTTTCACAGCGATCAACGAGGACAGCAGCAACACCACAGGCACCAGCCTGGGCCTGAGTGGCGTGGGATATGGCGCAGGTGCCAGCAATGAAAGCGGCCAGACCCTGACGGTGACGATCACCGGCATTCCGAACTTCATCACCTTGTGGAAAGCCGATGGCACAACTCAAGTGTTGGCCAACACCGAGATCACCGTTACCGATCTGCAAGGCCTTCAGTACAAGACGGTGGCCAACGCCAGCGGCACGGGCAGCGTGACATGGACGGTCAACGACGGCGGCGGCACGGCCAACGGTGGCGTTGACACCCTGACAGGTGAAAGCCTGAGCGTGACGGTGAACGCGGTTGACTTTCATTTTGAGCTGCCCCCTGACCCTATCACCGCGCTGGATGTGGACGGGCAGATCGTCATCAGCGCCGGGTCTTTGGCGGGCACGCCCAGCAACTTGGCCGCAGTGGCAGGCGGGAAGATTCGACTGGTGCACAGCACGGACCCGACACGTTCGCAAGAGATCGACGTGACCGACACGCGCTTGGTGACGATTGCGGGTAACAAAGTCATCATCAAGCCGCCGTTTGACTTTGACTTTGGAGCGAGCTACCGGGTAGAGGTGAACGCCAATGCATTCACCGCCACGGTGGCTGGCGTGGAAGACACTCAGAGCCGAGCCCTGGTCCCATCCGACGGCTTGAAATTCAGCACGGTCAACATCGACAACGCCACCAGCCAAGCGTCCGCCGCGCAAGGCCAAGTCGTCAACAACGATGGTAACGTGGCTACTGGCAAAAAGTGGATCAACGGCGGCGGCCAGGGCAACTGGACGACAGGCGAAACCGTCAACCTCGACCTGTCGGGCGATGATTACGCCCTGGTGGTCAAAGATGGTGGCTTCAGCGGCGCGCGTGCCGACGTTGGCGATGGTGTGGAGATCAATGAAGGCTTCGACCTGAGCCTGAGCAACGTAGACACTGGCGACCGAGTGTATGTGGACGACCGCACCAACAACAAGGCAGCGCTCAACAACAGCGCTTTCACACAAATCTCCGAAAGCCCAGGCGGTGGTTTAGACATCTATTTCAACCCCGGCAAAACGCACGACAACAAAGGCAGCTCGATCCACATAGTCAGCACCGAGAATGGGTTGGCACTGACCGAAGGGGCTATCCGTGGGGTCATCAACGAAAGCAACAGCCGCTTGGGCACCAGCATCAGCGCCATTGAACGCGTGGGTGATGATGCACTCCAAGATTTTGGTGGTGACTTGGCCCAAGGAGCCAGCTTTGACGTCAAGGTCAGCGCCCATTTCCGTGCAGGTGACCAGGTGCAACTGCTGCGCCTGGACGCCAACGGCAACGAAGTCAACTGGGGGCTGGCGCACAGCGTCAGCACTCAAGACATTGAAAATAGCCACGCAACAATCAACCAAAGCAGCCTGAGTGAGCTTGCTCAAGGGCGCAACACCATTTACGCCAAAGTCACCAGCGCAGACGGCGCAGTCACCAAAGGACCTATTCTGTTGGGTGATCAAGGCGGCTTTGACTATGACACCACCTCCCCCGTACCAGTGCTCAGCGTCGCCGTGGCGGAAGATGATCTAACGCCAACCGACAGCGAAGACCGGGAGTTGACCGACACCGAGCAGACGGTACTGATCCATGTCGATGGTTGGACGCTGGGCGACAGCCTGCAACTGTCTGTGAACGGTCAAGCGTTGGGCAGCGCTATCACGCTCACAGAGAACATGATGGATAACAACGGCCATATCCATGTGCGCGTGAGCAAAGTCGATTTGGGCCAAGCAGGTACCCAGCACATCACGGCCACCCTCACCGACCGTGCAGGCAACATCGGCACCACAGCAGCAGCCCTGGAGGTGGAAGTCCATGCCGACGTTGACGTGCACGCCAGCTCACTCGCGATCAGTGGTCTGGCCCAGACCGATGGTGAGCCCAGCTTGGCCAACGGAACCTACCAGCGGCTCTCGGAACAAGACATTGCCAACCTGTACTTTGGTGGCGGATTCGCACCGCTGGGACAATCGCGCGTCGACACTGCCAAGCCGGTGTACGCCTTCACCGACACCAATGGTGAGGTTTGGTACGCCTGGGCTCGCCAGGGCAGCGGCTATCACATCTCCAAATCCAACGACACCAGCGAATGGTATTGGGAGGCTTCATTCAACAACACCTTTGCTGCTTCTCCTTCGACGGTGGACAGCTTGGGCAACGCTTGGCGGCTCAGTGATGCCTCTGCATCTCAAGTCATGAGTGGCGACGGCAGCACCAACGTTTATTCACAAAACAACGTGACGGTGGCAGAGCGATGGCTGAGTACCCAGGGCAACGACACCTTAACCGGTGGTTCGGGTGCAGACATTTTTGCCTTGATGGGTGGAGAATCAAGCCAAGACACCATCACCGACTTCAACACAAGCGAAGGCGACAAGCTCGACTTAAGGCTGTTGTTGAGCGACTCAGCAATGGACCCGTCTTCGGAAGATAGCGTGAACCATTATCTCCAGCTCACGCCGTCGGGCAACGATGCTGTTCTCAAGATCAGCATCCATGGCACAGGTGACTTCGGCCACGCCGACCAAACCATCACCATGACCCATGCGTGGAGTGGCTTGGACGCGGGCTTGATGGCGCTGCTGAACCATCAAGTGATACTGGCTTGAAATGAGTGACTTTCTGAAGGCGCCGCGAGCCGGCGCTAAAGAGGATCGTGCATGAGAAGCACCCGTGCTGGATCAAATAGAGCGATGCCTTGAACCGGCATTCCCCCAAATCCCTAGACACTTTTCATAGCGCAGTAAAATATACCGTCATACGTCGCTTGATGTCCTGACTGACCTGATTCCTGAAGTACCTATTCAGGGCATCAACACCGCAGTCGAATGTTGATCAATCGGCAGTCAGGTCCAGCGAAGCAACAGAGAATTTCGCCGGAATCAGGCAGGCAGAAGCTTGTTGGCCTTAGAAAAGGCACGCTTGAGCGCCGCATTGGGCATAGCGGGAGCAAGCAAAGCGTTTGCAAACGCCTGCTGATCTGCCACAGAAAAACGCACCAGGCCAGCATGCTCGATGGCATCTGAGGCCGCAACTTCAAGTGCATGCACCACGAAGTCGGTCATGGTTCGTCCTTGAATTTCTGCTGCGCGCTTGACCATCAGATGCAGGTCACGACTGATCCGCACCTCCAGTCGTCCGGACTTAGGCTTGGCTGTGCGAGGGCTGGCAAGAGCAGCTCGAGCGGTCATGAGGACATTTCCTGTTAGATGCCTGGAGCTTTACGGCAAATTGCCAGAAACAACCATGCCCGTATTTTCCCAGAAAATTTCACCCAAACAACACCAAAGCGTCGTGCGCTCGTTTGGTTAGGACCCCTACGGTTGAGTCAAGACTTGATCCCTTCGGCTTCGCTGAGACCCAACTCTCCCGACACCATTTGAAACCCAACTCTGCATCGTCCCGCTGATATACGCCAGGCCGGATGTCGACTGATGGCCGCTTTACGAGTAATCCCCCGCTCAGGGTGAGCAGCCCAATGACGCACACCAGCCTACAAGTGACATCGACGTTGCGAATGTCGGTGTTGTAGCTAAAGCTGTATCTATTGTTGTTTAAATAGCTGCTCAAGCTCTTCGTGTTGCAAGCGGAATTTTGTCGGGTTCTTTGACTTCAGATTGTTCAGATTCTGTGACTTCCATTTTATCGCGGGCATATCTTGCAAATGGTTGAACGGCATAAGTGACCAGTCTGGTGCCGCTTGCACCAGCGATAGCAGGAAATTTCTGTGGTTTGGAGTCAACGCCTGTGGAAGTTCGGTCATTAATCGTTTCTGGGTATTAAGCAGGTCATCCAGGTTGATGAGCTCTGATGTCATTCCTACAAACTCGTTTTTGAAAGTCTCTTCCATCGGGTGAGGGTTGGAAAACAAGACTTCATGCACGGGTCTATTGTGACCAGCCAGATAGACCACAAAGCAGTCCAGGATTTCTTGAGTCAACCCATGGCTTTCGTACATTTTGAGGACGTCGAAAAGATCGCGTGGATGCTGTCTGTCCATCGCAGCAACCAATTTGCTGCCATAGAGCTCAGAGGGTGAGAGCACTGGAGCCTGGATATTTTTGGAGAAAAGCTCTTGTGTTTTCGCCGACAGTGATCTTGTCTGTACCGGAAGGACTGTTCCTCTAAAAACGAAATTCACTTCAACCCTTGACTTCAACTTCTGCGCTGAAGATGTCAAGCTTCAAATGACAAGTGGTCTTAGGCTCCAAATGTTTGAAATATTTCACGAAAACAGTATTTAGGGGTGACTATTTTGAAATATTTCAAACATCTGGAGCCCCGGATGTCGACTCTGGGATTAAGGAACTGAAGATATCGCCAGGTCGACCGCTCCCGCTGCTGACAAGCCTTTATGAAGTTCACCAGAGAAACTCCGCGGCGGACTGCGCTTGCAATCCGCACATCAATTGCCCTTTAGGGCATCTGGGTCTGACTTGTCTACGACTTTATTGCCCAAGAACACATCCTCAAAGGTAAAAGCGAGATTACTCCACCGTCACACTCTTCGCCAAATTCCTCGGCTTGTCCACATCGGTCCCACGCGCGCATGCGGTGTGATACGCCAGCAACTGCAAGGGCACCACATGCAGAATCGGTGAGAGCTCTCCGTAGTGCTCGGGCATGCGGATCACATGCAGCCCTTCGCCAGATTCGATGTGCGAATCGGCATCGGCCAGCACGTACAGCACGCCTCCGCGTGCACGCACCTCTTGCAAATTGCTCTTGAGTTTTTCCAGCAAGGCGTCATTGGGGGCCACGGTGACCACCGGCATGGCGCTGGTCACCAGGGCCAGGGGGCCGTGTTTGAGTTCGCCCGCTGGATAGGCCTCGGCGTGGATGTAGCTGATTTCCTTGAGTTTGAGGGCACCTTCAAGCGCAATGGGGTAGTGTGGACCACGCCCTAAAAACAGCGCGTTGTCCTTGCTGGCAAAGTCATGCGCCCAGGCGATGAGTTGAGGCTCCAGGGCCAGCACGCTTTGCAAGGCAGCGGGCAAATGCCGCATGGCTTTGAGATGCCGCGCTTCTTCTGTTGCTCCCAAACGCCCCTTGGATTGGGCCAACGCCAGGGTCAGCAAAAACAGCCCGCCTAATTGGGTGGAGAACGCTTTGGTGGATGCGACACCAATCTCGGCCCCGGCGCGGGTGATGTAGCACAGCTTGCATTCGCGCACCATGGCAGAGCTGGCCACATTGCAAATGGTGAGCGTGTGGCTCATGCCCTGCGCCTGGGCGTGTCGCAGGGCCGCCAAGGTGTCAGCGGTTTCACCGGACTGGCTGATGGTGACGACCAAGGTGCGCGGGTCGGGCACCGACTCACGGTAGCGGTATTCACTGGCGATCTCGACCTGGGTCGGGATTTTGGCGATGGCTTCGATCCAATATTTGGCCACGCAACCGCTGTAGTAGCTGGTGCCGCACGCGAGGATGAGCACACGATCCACCGCTTGAAACACCTGATGCGCGGTTTGTCCTGGTGCGCTGGGGTTCGGGTGGTCGAACAATTCGGGCACAATGCCTTCGATGCCTTCAAGCGTGTCGGCCAATGCGCGCGGTTGCTCGAAAATTTCTTTCTGCATGTAATGCCGGTAAGGCCCCAACTCGGCTGCACCGGTGTGGGCCTGGACGGTGTGCACGGTCCGCTCGACGCGGCGCCCCTGGCGATCTTCAATCCAATATTGGCCGCGCTGCAAATCAACCACATCGCCCTCTTCCAGGTAAACGATTTGATCGGTCACGCCCGCCAGAGCCATGGCGTCACTGGCCACAAACAGCGAGGGTTGCGCCACGCCCAGCACCAGGGGTGAACCGGCCCGGGCGCCGACCACGCGGTGCGGCTCGTCACGGCACAAGACCGCAATGGCATAGGCGCCCTGCAATTGCACCAGCGCGTGTTTGACGGCTTCGAACAGGTCGCCGTTGTAGTGCGAGTCGATCAGGTGCGCGATGACTTCGGTATCGGTTTGGCTGGCAAAGGCGTAGCCCTTGGCCTGCAGCTTGTGTCGCAACTCTTCAAAGTTTTCAATGATGCCGTTGTGCACCAGGGCAATGCGCCCCCCGCGCTGGGCGGCATCCGGCCCCGGCCCATAACTGAAATGTGGGTGGGCGTTGTGCACCGCTGGCGCGCCGTGGGTGGCCCAGCGGGTGTGGGCGATTCCCGAGAAGCCCTGCAAGCCACCCGCAGGGTCTTGAACCTGGGCGGCCAGCTCGGACACGCGTTGTGTGCTGCGGGCACGCTGCAAACCGGGTGCCTGGCCAAGCTGGGGCACGGCTGCATGGACGGCCACGCCACAGGAGTCATAACCCCGGTACTCCAGCCGCTGCAGCCCCTGGACCAGGATGGGGACGATGTTTTGGGTCGACACTGCACCAACGATGCCGCACATAGACAGATCCTTTCAGATGCATGGCAATGTACTGCAAACACCATGGAATGAATTTCCAATTTCAGATTGAAAGTGAAATAATATTTCTTCAACTTAATAGTTAGAAATTTAATTTCAATTAATATTGCTTCATGAAATTCAATTTTGAACTAGACGACACCGATCTCCAGTTGTTGGCCCTGCTGCAGGAGGATGCCTCCCGCTCCAACCAGGCCTTGGCAGCTTTGACAGGTGTTTCAGCGCCCACCTGTATGCGCCGGGTGCGGCGCTTGCAGGCAGGCGGCCTGATCGAGCGTCACACCGCCATCCTGCGCCCTGAGCCACTGGCCGAGCGCTATGGCCATGGGCTGCAAGCCATTCTGGAGGTCACGCTGGAGCGTCAAACCGCCGAAGATTTGGACGCTTTTGAGGCGCGGGTGGTGGCCGACCCGGAGGTCAGCCTGTGCTGGCGGGTGTCTGCAGGGACCGATTTTGTGCTGGCCATTGTGGTGGAGGACATGCCCGCCTACCAGGCGCTGGTGCAACGCTTGTTGGGTGCGGCCGCCAACGTGCGCAACGTCAAAACTTTTTTTGCGATCAAGCGGGCCAAGTGCAACCCCTCGGTGTGGCTGCCAAAAACCGCGTGACACACACAGCGCCGCGGGCGCTCAAGCCTGGGGCTTGGTCGGGCGCTTCCAGTTGGCAATGCTGAGTTGCTTCACGCGCGCCACGGTCAACGCTCCGGGTGCGGTGTCTTTGCTGATGGTGGAGCCACCGGCGATGGTGCCCCCCGCCCCCAAGGTGACCGGGGCCACCAGCACGCAGTTGCTGCCCACATGCACATCGGCTTCGATGACGGTGCGGTGCTTGTTGGCGCCGTCGTAGTTGGCCGTGATGCTGCCCGCTCCATAGTTCACGCGCTCGCCCACGGTGGCGTCCCCCAGATAGGCCAGGTGGTTGGCCTTGGCGCCTTGCGCCAGGGTGGAGTTTTTGATTTCAACAAAATTGCCGACATGCACCTCGGCGCCCAGCTGAGCGCCAGGGCGCAAGCGGGCAAACGGCCCCACCGTGGCTCGGGGCCCCACGGTGACGCCTTCGCGCCCACCCTCGATGCAGGTGAAGGGCTGCAGCACCGCCCCGGCTTGGACGGTCACGTCAGAGAGCACGCAGTTGGCGCCAACACGCACGCCCTCGCCCAGATGCACGCGCCCAAGAAAAATGCAGTTGACGTCAATTTCGACATCGCGCTCGCAGCTCAACTGGCCGCGCACATCGAAACGCGCGGGGTCGCGCAAGCGCACCCCCTGGGTCATGAACGCATGGGCCTGACGCTGCTGGTAGGCACGCTCCAACTCAGCCAGTTGCACCGGCGTGTTGACACCCGCCACCTGCACCGGGTCGTTCAAGACCTGTGCCACCACCGTTTGCCCATCGGCGACAGCCAGTTTCACCACATCGGTGAGGTAATACTCTTGCTGGGCGTTGTCGTTGGTGAGGCGCTCCAACCAGGGCAGCAGCTTGTGGGTGGGCACGGCCATGATGCCGCTGTAGATTTCCCGAATGCGGCGCTGTTCATCGCTGGCATCCTTGTGCTCCACGATGGCCTGCACCGACCCATCAGCCTGGCGCACGATGCGTCCATATCCTGTGGGGTCGGTCATCTCCAAGGTCAACAAAGCCAGGTGTTCACCGGCGGTGGCGGCGATGAGGGCCTGCAAGGTCTCGGGGCGGGTCAAAGGGACATCGCCCGATAGCACCACGGTGATGCCATCCGGCGGGAGCACGGGGGCCGCCTGTTGCAGCGCATGACCGGTACCGAGTTGCGGCATTTGCCGCACGAATTGCAAGCCCGGCTGTGCGCCCAACGCCGCCTCCACCTGCTCGGCACCATGGCCGGTGATGACCACGGTGCGCCGGGCCGACAACGAGTGTGCGGTATCGATCACATGCTGAACCAAAGCCCTGTCACCGAGTTGTTGCAAGACTTTGGGCATACTGCTGTTCATGCGGGTGCCTTTGCCCGCAGCCATGATCACCACATCTACTGCCTTCATGCGTTCACTTCTCCACCAGCACACGCGCCGGAAAATGGGTTTGCCTTCGATTATCGGCCACCTGTCCGGGCTTTTGACCGGGCGGACATCTCGATGGCTTTGTGCAGTGTTGCTGTGCGGACTGATGGGTGGCTGCAGCATGGTGAAAACCGTTTACAACCAAAGCCACGAACTGGCCTATTGGTGGATCGATGGCTACGCCGACGTCAGCAGCGAGCAACGACCGCAGTTGCATGAGGACTTGCTGGCCTATCAGCGCTGGCACAGACAGACCCAATTGCCGCGTTACCAGCCATGGTTGCAGCAGTTGCAAAGCCTGGTGGTCGGGCCGGTGACAGAAGCACAGGCCTGCCAGTTCTATGACCAGGTCTGGGGCAGTTTGCCCGTGCTGTTCACCCAGGCAGAATCCGGCCTCACCACGCTGGCTCGCAGCCTCAGTGCTGCACAAATCACGCACATCGAACGCAAGCTCGAACGCCAGCACCGCGATTGGCGGCGCGAATGGATCGACCCCCCTGCCGCAGAGATCTTGAACAAACGGGTTCAGCGCACGCAAGAACGGGCGGAGGATTTTTACGGTCGTCTCGACCCCACGCAGCGCCAGCTGCTGCGGCAGCAAGCCGAGCAGTCCCCCTATGATCCCGCCTTGAGCGAGGCGATGCGCTTGCGCCGCCAACGGGATATCGTGGAGACACTGCAGGGCTTGCAACGCCAATCCATCCCCCCCGAAGAGGCGGGCCGCATCGTGCGCCAGTTGCTGCAACGCAGCTTGCAGTCACCCGACCCGGTGCATCAGGACTATGTGCAACGCATGAACGAGCACAACTGTCGCACCATGGCGCAGTTGCACAACAGCACCAGTCAGGCGCAACGTCAATCGGCCCTCAAGCGTTTGCAAAAATACGAGCGGGATGTGCGCGAGTTGCTGACGCGCTGACACCCACCGCGCCGGCCCTGCTCGGCCCCGCCGAGCGCTGAATCAGGCCTGCAGGGACTTCCACATTTCCATGTCGCGCTCGGCGGTCCAAATGCGCGGGTTCTTGATGCCCGAGGCCTCGTCGAAGGCGCGGCTGACATCAAACGGCAAGCAGTGCTCGTAAATGAACACATGGCCGAAGATGGGATCCATGCTTTTGCGGGTGTGGGCCATGGCGGCTTTGAGGTCCATCTTGCCCGCTACCGCCTCACGGCCACAGCGGTACAGGGTTTCAACCCAGCGCTTGGTGTAGTCCAGCGCCTTGTTGACGTCGGCCTGGCCTTTCATGGCCACACCACGCCCCGGAACAATGGCTTCGGCTCGCAGCGCACGCAAAGCCTCGAGCGTGGCAGGCCACTCTTCAAGTTGGGCGTCACCGGTGTAAACGCCGGCCTCGTATTCGACCAGATCGCCGCTGAACAGCACTTTCTCGGCCTCGACCCAGGCGATGGTGTCGCCACGGGTGTGGCCTGGGCCCGGATGCCAGATCTCGACCTGGACACCGCCCAGGTCAATGGTGAGGCTGCCTTGCCGACCGGGCTTGCCGTCGCCGATCACCATCGTTGGCCAGGTCAGCCCGGGCACGCCTTCGGCGCCGCGGAAGAGGCGCGGGAAACGCTCCATCTCGCTCTTCATGTCTTCTGCACCGCGCTCGACGATGAGCTCGTAGGTGCCACGGCTGGCCAGGACCTCGGTGGCTCCCTCGGCGGTGTAGGCGCTGGCACCCAGCACGCGAACCGCGTGGTAGTGGGTCAACAAGACGTACTTGATGGGCTTGTCGCTGACGGTGCGGATTTTGGCGATCAGGTCGCGCGCCATGTCGGGCGTGGCCGTGGCGTCGCTGACCATGATGTATTTGTCCCCGATGATCACGCCTGAGTTGGGGTCCCCTTCAGCGGTGTAGGCCCAGCAATGCTCGCTGAGGCGCTCGAACGTGATCTGTTTATCGGCAAGATCCGCCTGGCTGGCAAAGGCTTTGGACATGAGGTGACTCCTGTGAGGGGAAAGAAAGAAATTCTACTGAATGGGTCAGCCAGCTCAGGCTTTGCCGAAGCGGATGACCGAGGGTACCGTTGCAGACGGCAGGGAAGGCGATGCAGAGGGCGCCAAGGACAAGCCCAGCCCCTGTTCGAGCGTACGGATCACTTCGTCTGCAAACGCCGCATAGCTCATGCTGCCATCCGGTCGCAGCCAGGTGAAGGTCCAGTTGATCATCCCAAACACCATCATGGTGAGCGCCGTCTGGTTATCGGTGGTGAGCCGGTTCGGATAGGCGCGCTTGAGAAAGCGGGTGAAGGCGGCCACGACATCGCGTTGCCGATGCACGATGAGCGTGCGCTGAGCCTCGCCCAGAAACTTGGTGTCGTTGAGCAAGGCCACGTGGCGGGTGGCAGAGGTTTCGTACTCGAGCAGAAAGCGGCGGATCAATTCGTGCAAAGCAGCCCGATCATCGAAGTTGCTGCGCTGCGCCGCGGCCTCGGTCTCGCCAATGATGGCCAGCAGCCGCTGGGTGTAACGGTCGAGCAGGTCAAAGAGGATGGCCTCCTTGCTCTCGTAGTAGTGGTATAGGCGGGCTTTCGAAGTGCCGCCGGCCTGGGCGATGTCGTTCATGCTGGCCGCCGGGTAACTGCTGTCGGCAAAGCACTGCGCGGCGATGTCCAGAATGGCCTCGCGGCGCAAGTCGTGGGCGGCTGATTTGGGGCGTGCCATGTCAGGAAATAAGGCTTGGGAGAGGGTTCATGGGCTCAGGGCAACTCGGTGTTGTCGGGCTGCGCCTGTGTGTCGCGCGGGCCAACCGTGCCCAGCCGCGCCTTGAGCGATTGCGGCTGGCCACTGATCAAGGCGGCGTAGAGCGTGGCATTGCTCAGCACTTTTTTCACATAGTCGCGGGTCTCGTGGAAGGGCACGTTCTCGGCCCAGATGGCCCCCTCAAGCACTGGCCCGTTGCGCCAGCGCCGCGAGCGCGAGGGGCCAGCGTTGTAGGCGGCCGCCGCCAGCGCCTGCGAACCCTCGAAGTTGTCGAGCACCAGTTTGAGGTAGCCGGTGCCAATGGCGATGTTGGTATCGCGCTGATTCAGTTGTTCGACAGTGAACCCTTGAAGCCCGATCTTGCGAGCCGTCCACTTGGCCGTGGCGGGCATGACCTGCATCAGCCCCGAAGCGCCCACCGAGGAGCGCGCATCCATCACAAAGCGGCTTTCCTGGCGGATGAGCCCGTAGACATAGGCCGGGTCGAGACCGATCTCGCCGGTGCGCTTGAGCACGGCCTGCTTGTGCGGCATCGGAAACAGCAACTCGTAGTCAAGCTCTTGTCGGGCCCTGTCCATGGTGTTGATGCAGCGGTCCCACACCTGCTGTTCGCAGGCCCAATGGGCCGCCGCCATCAACTCGCGATCGCTCATGCGGCCGCTTTGCCCCTGTGCGTTGACCAGGTTGGTGCCGTAATTCCATTCACGCACCCCCTCGGAGCGCAAACCCAGCGCAATGGCGTGCAAGGCGCGGCGCAAGGAGGGATTGGCGCGGGCCGCCGCCACTTCGTCCGGTGTGGGGGTGGATGGCCGCTCGGGCAAAGCGATGGGGCGCCCCAGCGCCTCCAGCGCCAGTTGCTCGTAAAACCCCCGTGGGCTGGCGATGCTTTCAAACAGGTTTTGCGCTTCCTGCTGCAAGGCCGGCGTCGAGGGGCGACGAGCTTGCAGAGCGCGGGCCTGCCAGTAGACCCAGGTCGGATCACGCCGTGCTTCGGCGCTCATGTGGTCGATGGCCGATTCGACCACCGCCCAGCGCGGCGTGCTGCCTGCGCGCAAAGCGGCTCGAACCTTCCAGCCCAGCATGTCGTCGTTGAGATCGCGATCATTGCGGACTTTGGCGAAGTGGTCCAAGGCATCGTCGTCCAGGCGCATGGCCGATTGACGACCGATCACGCCCCAGACCCAGTGCCTCTCTTCTGCCGTCAGGTAAGGCCCCCATTTGCTGCCAAGCAGTTTGGCCGCTTCATCGGGTTCACTGGCGGCGATGCGGATCAGCGCCAGCACCACCAACTCTTGTCGGACCTTCTGAGGCGCTGCGATGCGTTGGGCCAAAAATTTCTGCGGCTGGTTGAAGGTGTCCGGCACGGTGCCGACCGCGTCGGGTGCCACGATCTGAACCGCCTGACGGGCGCTTCGCAAGCGGTTGTGCTCGGCGGATAAGCGGGCCTTGCGCCAGACGTCCAGCGCGCTCAGGCGGCGGGCGCTGAACAGGGTCTCAGCTGCCCAGGCGCAGCCTTCATCGGCCTCGCGCTGCAGCATCCACAAACGCCGCACCTCGTCGGCCAGACTGGCAGGGGCAGCCGCGCCTTTGCGCTGAAAGTCGATGAGCGACTGATAGCACTGCACCTCTCGGTCGTCACGCATGCGGTAATGGATCTGCTCGCCCTCGAAGGTGGCCAGATCGCGCCGACTGCCCAGCAACAGCAGCCAGTCGTTGCGCAAACGATCTTCCTGGTAGGTGCCCTCGTAGCGTTGCAGAAATTGGCGGATCTCGGCGGCGCTGGCCTCGTCCAGCCGGGCCTTGAGCTCCCAGTAGGCGGCCCAGGGCTCGAGCAAATGACCCCGGGCCTGCGGCAACAGCGCCGTCAGGCGGCGCCGATCGTTGCGCTTGTACGCCTGAGCCATCTCGACCAGCACGGCGTCGCCGCGTTCAGACACCTGTGCTGCCGCCACCAAGCGGGCGTCTTGCGCCCACAGCGGCTGCGACAGTGCCCATGGCAGCAGGCAAGCGCCCGCCCACACCCATACCCTCTGAAATACTTGCATGCGTCCATTATCCTCGTGTGTCAGCCTGTCAGCTTGGCATGGGGTCAGTCCCGCTAACATTGACGCTTGGCAGATTCCCGGACCCTGCCCCCCGTTCGTTCCACTTCGTCCCGCCGACCATGAACAAAAAGTCACAACGCCAGGCCCTGATCGATCAACGCCTGAACATGCCCGACCGCCTGGAGCGGGCCGACTGGCTGCAACGGGTCATGCGCATCTGGCTGGTCGGGCGCGAGGACACCATGATCGGCGCGTACTGGCCCATCAAGGGTGAGTTCGATCCGCTGCCGGCCTTGCATCGCTGGAAAGAGGATGGCGAACTGCTGGAGCAGCCCTTGCGACGACGCATTGGCCTGCCCATGGTGGACCGGGTGCACAAAACCCTGAAGTTTCATGCCTGGTACCCGGGCTGCCCGATGGAAGAGGATGCCTACAACATTCCCAAGCCGAAGGACACCGAGGTGATTGTGCCGACCTTGCTGTTTGTGCCGTGTGTGGGCTATGGCGCCGGGGGCTACCGGCTGGGTTATGGCGGCGGTTTCTATGACCGCACGCTGGCGGCCTTGCAACCCCGGCCATTCACCGTTGGCCTGGGCTTTGCCCACGGCTTTCTGCCCGACCTCGAACCCGAAGAGCATGATGTCCCGCTGGACGCCATCCTGAACGAAAACGGCGTGGTCTGGCCCATCAGCTGAATTCCGCGCTGCCTCTCCCGGCCAAGGCTTCAAGGTTCAGGCGTCGCGGGCCTCGCTGGATCGCTGCAAGGCCCACATAGCGGCATAACGACCGCCCTGCGCCAGCAACTGGGCATGCGTGCCGCGTTCGATGATCTGCCCGTCATCGAGCACCAAGATTTCGTGCGCATCCACCACGGTGGACAAGCGGTGCGCAATGACCAGCGTGGTCTTGTTGCGGGCCACCGCCTGCAGTTCGGCCTGAATCGCGCGTTCGTTGGCGCTGTCGAGAGCCGAGGTGGCCTCATCGAAGATCAGGATGGGCGGATTTTTGAGCAAGGTGCGGGCAATCGCCACCCGCTGTTTTTCTCCGCCCGAGAGCTTCAGGCCGCGCTCACCCACCATCGTGTCATAGCCTTTGGGGCTGGCCTGGATGAAGTCGTGGATGCGCGCCGCTCGGGCCGCCTCTTGCACCTCCTGGTCGGAGGCGCCGGGGCGCCCGTAGGCGATGTTGTAGCGCACCGTGTCGTTGAAGAGCACCGTGTCCTGCGGCACGATGCCGATGGCACGTCGCACGCTCGATTGCGTGCAGTCACGGATGTCCACACCATCCACTCGAATGGCGCCTGCGCTCACATCGTAGAAACGAAACAGCAAACGCGCCAGCGTCGACTTGCCCGCCCCGGAAGGGCCCACCACGGCCACGGTTTTACCGGCGGGGATTTCGAAATCCAGGCCGCGCAGGATGGGCCGTGCAGGGTCGTACGCGAAATCGACGTTTTCAAAACGCACCGTGGGTGCCTGGCTGGGCAGCCATTCGCGTGCCCCCGGCTTGTCGGCGATCTCGCGTTCGCGGTCGAGCAAGAGGAACATGCGATCCAGATCGGTCAGGCTTTGTTTGATCTCCCGGTACAGCACACCCAAAAAATTGAGCGGTATGTAGAGCTGGATCATGAAGGCATTGATCATCACCAGGTCGCCCAAGGTCATGCGGCCATCGACCACCCCTTGGGTGGCGCGCCACAACATGGCCACCAGGGCCAGCGCGATGATCAGTTGCTGCCCGGTGTTGAGCAGGCTCAGGGTGGTCTGGGCCTTCAGACGGGCCTGGCGCAAACGCTGCAGGCTGTCGTCATAACGTTGCGATTCAAAGCCTTCGTTGTTGAAGTATTTGACGGTCTCATAGTTGAGCAAGGAGTCGATGGCGCGGGTGTGCGCCACCGAATCAAATTCGTTGGCCTGGCGGCGAAACTGGGTGCGCCACTCGGTCACCTGGATGGTGAAGACCACATAAAGCACCAGCGCCACCCCGGTGATCAGGGCGAACCAAGGGTCGAACTGGATCGACAGGATGGCCAGCACCAGAACCACTTCGAACAGGGTGGGCACCACGCTGTAGAGTGAGTAAGAAATCAATGACTCGACGCCGCGCACCCCCCGTTCGATGTCGCGTGTCATGCCGCCGGTCTGGCGCTCCAGGTGAAAGCGCAGGCTCAGCCCATGCAGATGCTGAAAGGTCTCCAGCGCCATGCGCCGGGCCGCGCCCTGGGTGGCCTTGGCAAACACCAGCTCACGCAGCTCGGTGAAGGCCGACACCGACAGGCGCAACAGCCCGTAACCCAACAGCAAGGCCGCCGGCACCACCAGAACGGTCACGGGCTCGCCCGGTTTGAGGCTCATTGCATCCACCAGGTGCTTGAGCAGAATAGGCACCCCCACGTTGGCCAATTTGGCGGCCACCATGAAACCCAACGCCACCAACACCCGCCACTTGTAGGTCCACAGATAAGGCAGCAAGCGGCGCAGGGTTTCACCGTCGGTTCGCTCCGAGCGTGGAGCGTCTGCGGGCACGGGCATGGCTGGGGCGGAGTGACGCATCCGGAGGCCTCAGGAAAGAATGTAGGCCCCGGTGCCGGTGGACAGCAACAGGCCATCCGGCGCGGAGAATTCAATGCGGGCATTGCCCACGCGAGACCCGACCCGCACCGACTCGGCGCGGATGTTGAAATGCGTGCCCAAGCCAGGGCGCAGATAGTCCACCCGCAAATCAATGGTGCCCAGTTTGTGGAAGCGCTCCAGGCGTTTGGCGGGCGTTTCGTCCATGTGCCGGGTGGCGGCATCGACCATGCAGGCCATGGCGCCCACGGTGTCCAGACAGGCGCTGATGACGCCGCCGTGAATGCGCCCATGGCTGTAATGGCCCACCAGGTCTTCACGCATGTCAATGGTGGCCAACACCACGGTGGGCTGGATGTCGGTGATCTTCAAGCCCAGGGTCTGGTTGAACACCACCTTGCGCTCAAACAGTTCCTTTAAGCCCTCCAGGTACTCGGGCTCAAAAACAACGGGGGCGGATTTGGCGGATGAACGGGTTGGCATGGCAACGACTCAGAGCGACGAGAAATCGGGTTTGCGCTTATCCAGGAAGGCGCCAAAGGCTTCGCGTGCCGCCGGCTCGTGCAGCATGCGACCAAAACTGACGCCCTCCTCCTCGATTCGCTGCAGCACCGCCGGCGTGATCGAGGCTTTCAGCAATCGCTTGGTCTCCAGCAGGGACGACAGCGGCTTGGCGGCCAGCTTCAGCGCTTGCTGACGGGCCACCGCATTGGCTTCGGTGGGCGGCACCACGCGATTGATCAGACCGACCTCAAGAGCGGCCTCGGCCATGAAAGGTTCACCCATCAGCAGGGCTTCGGCAGCGCGCTGATACCCCATCAAGCGAGGCACCAGCAGGCTGGAGGCCGCCTCGGGGCACAGCCCGAGGTTGACAAAGGGCATGGAGAACATGGCGTTGTCGCCGGCGTAGACCAAGTCGCAGTGCAACAACAGGGTGGTGCCAACGCCCACTGCCGGGCCGCACACCGAGGCCAGCAAGGGCTTGGGAAAACTGGCGATGGCCTTCAGAAAACGAAACACCGGCGAATCGGGCGTGCTGGGCGGTTGGTTCAAAAAGTCGCCAATGTCATTGCCCGCGCTGAACACGGTTTCATGTCCCTGCAGCACGACCACCCGCACGCTGGCCTCGGTGGCGGCTTGAGTCAGGGCGTCGGCCAGGGCCGAGTACATGGCGGCGGTGAACGAGTTTTTCTTGGCGAGGCGGTTGAGGGTCAGGGTCAAAACCCCTGCCTCCTGGTGTTGCAGGATATCGCTCATCTCAGTCCTTGTAGTAAACGATTTGATGGGTGGTCACCAGCAAATGGCCGTCACGGCTCCACAGCTGGGCCGTCTGGTCAAAAAAGCCTTGGTGAAACACTTGGGCCTCGGCCTGGCCCAGCACGAAGTCCGACCCCACCGCCTGCAATTCGGGCGCCGAGGCGTGGAAATAAACGGTCATCGACACCGTGCCCGCAGCCACCCACACCCCGCGGCGCAGCCAGATGCGCGGATAAAAGAAATCCGACATGGCCAGCAAGGACGGGAAGTCCAGAGGGCGCTGCGGGCGGTCCCGCATCCAGACTCGGCTGCGACTGCTCTCGCCGTGTCCGCTCCAGGGCTGGGGCATGCCGCCCTCGACGGCGTGGATATCGTAGCGATGAACCCACTCCACGGGGGGCAAGGCCGACACCCAGGTGACGTCCTCGGGCAGGGTCACCACGGGGCGCGGGTGATCCAGCTGACTCCAGGTGGGGCGGCGAATGCCGGTGAAAACCGTCCCGGTCATCACCAGCCCCTGTGTGCCCGCGTCATCGGTTTGGGTGATGTCCAGCGTCCAGTGTTGCGTGGAGCGGTTGGTGCGCACCGGGCGCAATTGCAGCTCGAAGGGTTGCGCACCCAGGGGCGCGACGAAGTTGACCGTGATCGACACCGGCTCGCCCAGCAAGGCCGGGTGACGCATCAACCCTTGCATGACCGTGGCCGCGGTGATGCCGCCAAAAGGCCCCACCATGTTCCAGTAGGCGGGGCTGGCTTGCCCGCGCCAACGGCCTTGGTCCGCCGGACCGATCGCTTCGAGCCGGGTGGCCTCGTCAAACGGGTGAGGTGTGGCTGGGGGTTCGGTGTTCATGGCTTCAGCGTCATGAGGCGATCAGGCCGCCCGTTGCAAAAGGTTCTCAAAGCCCTGGCGCGCATGGGCTTGCGCATGGGGCGAGCGCAGAAAGCGGGCCTCATGGTGCAGCGCCAGCACCAGGCCATGCAGTTCAAATGCGACCTGACGGGCATCAAGATCCGCCCGCAAATGGCGCTCTTGCTGGGCTTGCACCACGGCGCGGTGCAGGGTTTCCAGCCAGACATTGACCGAAGCGGCCAACGCATCGCGCACCGGCCCGGGCCGGTCATCGAGTTCGGCCGCGCCACTGATGTAGAGGCACCCGGAATCGATTTCCTCGGCGATGCGGACCATCCAGAGTTCAAACAACGCCCGCAAACGGGGCAGGCCGCGCGCTTGCCGCATGGCCGGGAAAAAAACCTCGTCTTCAAACCGGCGGTGGTATTCACGAATGACCGATATCTGCAACTCCTCGCGCGAGCCGAAGTGGGCGAACACGCCGGACTTGCTCATCCCAATGGATTCGGCCAGGGCACCGATGCTCAAGCCCTCCAGCCCGGCCTGGGTGGCCTGGGCCAGCGCGGCGTCCAAAATGACGGCGCGGGTTTGCTGTCCTTTGAGAGAAGCGGTGGGAAGGGGCATCGGCGTGCGGCAGGAGAGGGCAAGTGTGTCAAAGCAGCCGGCGACCAGAAAATCGCACGGTCGTTCGATTTTCCTCCAATTGTGTGCCTCGGGATGTCACCTGGGCCACCCAACACCGGCCAAGCCTCTAAACTCAACCCATGGACATGACCCGACTGATCGCCATTCGTCATGGCGAAACCGCCTGGAACGTAGATACCCGGATTCAGGGACAACTGGACATTGGCTTGAACGAGCGCGGCCACTGGCAGGCCCGTCAGGCCGCCCGTGCCCTGGCCGAAGAGCCGATTCACGCCATTTACAGCAGCGACCTCAGCCGCGCCTTTGACACGGCGCGTGCCATCGGCGAGGTGGCCGGCCTCACGCCTGTCCCGCATCGGGGTTTGCGCGAGCGCGCCTTTGGCGTGTTCGAAGGCCGCACCTGGGCGGAAATCGAGACCCAATGGCCGCAGGACGCCTTGCGCTGGCGCCAGCGAGAGCCCGATTGGGCCCCGTCAGCCGGCGAAACCTTGCACCAGCTGCGCGAGCGCGTGTCCAACGCCGCCCACGAACTGGCGTCGCGCCACCCGGGGCAATTGATCGTGCTGGTGGCCCACGGCGGGGTGATGGATGCGCTTTATCGGCTGGCCACCCAGCAAGACCTGCAAGCACCGCGCACCTGGACGCTGGGCAACGCGGCCATCAACCGACTGCTGTGGACACCTCAGGGCCTGAGCCTGGTGGGCTGGGGAGATGAGCGGCACCTGGAAAACAGCACACTGGACGAAACCAGCGCCTAGTTGCCGCCCTCGGACTCGGCAAACAAGCCGCCCGCCGAGGCCGGTGGCGCCACCCCCAGGTGGCGATAAGCCGCCAGGGTGGCGATGCGTCCACGCGGCGTGCGCTGCACATAGCCCTGCTGAATCAGAAACGGCTCGATCACATCCTCAATGGTGTCGCGCTCCTCGCCGATGCTGGCCGCGATGTTGTCCAGACCCACCGGACCGCCATCAAAGCGATGCACCACCGCCTCCAGCAGCTTGCGGTCCATCAGGTCCAGCCCCAGGGGATCGACATCCAGCATGGCCAAGGCCTTTTCGGCCATCACGCGGGTGATGCGTCCGTTGCCCTTGACTTCGGCGTAGTCGCGCACCCGCCGCAGCAAGCGATTGGCGATGCGCGGCGTGCCGCGCGAGCGGCGTGCGATCTCGAAACCGCCGTCCTCATCGATGGGGGTGTTCAACAGCCCGGCACTGCGCATCACGATGCGCTGCAACTCTTCGGCGGTGTAGAACTCAAGCCGCGACACAATGCCAAAGCGGTCCCGCAGCGGGTTGGTCAGCATGCCGGCGCGGGTGGTGGCCCCCACCAGGGTGAAGGGCTGAAGATCGAGCTTGATGCTGCGCGCCGCCGGCCCTTCGCCAATCATGATGTCGATCTGATAGTCCTCGAGCGCGGGATACAAAATTTCCTCGACCACCGGCGACAGTCGGTGGATTTCGTCGATGAACAGCACATCGTTCTTCTCGAGTCCGGTCAGCAAGGCGGCCAGGTCTTTGGGCTTTTCCAGCACCGGTCCGCTGGTCTGGCGCAAATTCACGCCCAGTTCATGGGCGATGATGTGGCTGAGGGTGGTTTTGCCCAGGCCAGGCGGACCAAACAGCAGCACATGGTCCAGCGCCTCGCCACGGCGGCGGGCCGCGCCAATGAAAATATCCAGCTGTTCGCGCACCTTGGCTTGACCGACGTATTCGGTCAGTTGCTTGGGGCGCAGGGCCCGCTCAATGGCATCTTCGGCCGGCGACACCGGACGGGGAGAGACCACGCGGGGGCTGGGCGAGAAATCGTCGGTTTGTATGGTCATGATTCAACCGGTTGCGCGGCTCAGCGCGCCAAGGCCTTGAGCGCTTGCTTGATGCCTTCGCTCACCCCCACATCGGCGGGCAAGGCCTTGAGCGCCAGCGCCGCTTCGCGGTCGCTGTAGCCCAGCGCCATGAGGGCTTGCAAAATATCCTGGTGATGGTCGCCACCCGCGGCGGCGGCTACGCCCAGATCAGCCCCCAGCTTGCCCTTGAGCTCCAGCAGCAGCCGCTCGGCGGTCTTCTTGCCGATGCCCGGCACTTTGACCAGACGCCCTGCGCTTTGCTCGGTCACCGCCCGCGACAATTCTTCGACGCTCATGCCGCTGAGCACCCCCAGCGCCGTGCGAGGACCCACGCCGGAGATCTTGATGAGCTGGCGAAAGGTGTCGCGTTCGGTGGCGGTGCCAAAGCCATACAGCAGCTGGGCGTCCTCGCGCACCACGAAATGCGTCAGCAAGGACACTGGAGCACCCACGGCGGGCAGGTTGTAGAACGTGCTCATGGGCACATCCACCTCATAACCCACCCCGTGACAATCCACCATCACCTGGGGTGGATTCTTCTCAATCAGCGTTCCGCTCAACTTGCCTATCATTGGAGCCCTCTTTGCCCGGATTATCGACGTGATTCTCAGACACAGCTTCATCCCCCTGAACAATGCCCGCCTGTCCCACCTGTGCGGCCCGATGGATGAGCATTTGCGCACCATCGAATTGGCCTTGCAGGTCAAGATCGCCCATCGCCATGAGCAATTCAAGGTGGATGGCCTCAAGGCCAAGGCACAGCGGGCCATGGAGGTGCTGCAAGCCCTGTATGAGCGCGCCGCCCGCCCCATTCCCACCGAACACGTGCAACTGATGCTGGCCGGCGATGCCCCCATGGGCGAAACCCCCGAAGGGGCCCAGGCGCTGCAAACCCGCCGCAGCGACCTGAAAGCGCGCACACCCAACCAAAGCGTCTACCTGCAAAACATCGCCAGCCACGACATCACCTTCGGCATTGGCCCGGCGGGCACCGGCAAGACCTACCTGGCGGTGGCCTGCGCCGTCGATGCCCTCGAGCGCAGCGCGGTCCAGCGCATCGTGCTGACCCGTCCTGCGGTGGAGGCCGGCGAGAAGCTGGGCTTTCTCCCCGGCGATCTGGGACAAAAGGTTGACCCCTACCTGCGCCCCTTGTACGACGCGCTCTATGACCTGATGGGCTATGAACGGGTGCAAAAGGCGTTCGAGCGCAATGCGCTGGAAATCGCGCCCCTGGCCTTCATGCGCGGACGCACCCTCAACAACGCCTTCGTCATCCTGGACGAGGCGCAAAACACCACACCCGAGCAAATGAAGATGTTTCTCACCCGCATTGGCTTCGGTGCCCGCGCGGTGGTCACCGGAGACGTGAGCCAGATCGACCTGCCGCGGGGCCAGCTCAGCGGCTTGATCGACGCCGAGCGGGTGTTGCGCCGGGTCCAGGGCATTGCCATCACCCATTTCACCAGCGCCGACGTGGTGCGGCATCCGCTGGTGGCGCGCATCGTCGACGCTTACGACGCCAGCCGAGGCCGGCGCGGCAAGGACGAGGCATGAGCCCCGCCCCGGTTCAGGTTCGGCTGCAGTGGTCGGAAAGCCTGACCACCCGTCAACGCGAAAGCCTGCGCGGCGTGCTCACCCCGGCACGGGTGCGACGCTGGGTCGGCGCGGCCCTGCAAGGCCCCGCAGAGATCACGGTGCGTGTGGTGGGTGCCGCCGAGGGTCGCAGCCTCAACCGCTCATTCCGCCATAAAGACTACCCCACAAATGTGCTGACCTTTGCCTATGCCCACGACCCGACCGGGCCCGGCACGCTGGCCGACCTGGTGCTGTGCGCCCCAGTGGTGGCCCGCGAGGCCCGCGAGCAACACAAGCCGCTGGTCGACCATTACGCTCACCTGGTGGTGCATGGCACCCTGCACGCTCAGAACTACGACCACGAACGCGGCGACGCCGACGCCCTGGAAATGGAAGCACTGGAAATTCTGTTGATGGGCGGGCTGGGCTTGCCCAACCCCTACTGAGCACGCCCGGGGCCGCTCAGGGGTGCTGAGATAATCCGGCTCCATGAACACGGTCACCCGCCATCCCTCGCTTCCAGTGGCGGTGCTGCGTCTGTTGCGCCCCCATCAGTGGCTGAAAAATGGTTTCGTGCTGGCCGGATTGCTGTTTGGTCGCCTGTGGCAACAGGCCGAACTGGTGCAACTGGCCTTGTGGTCCATGGCCGCTTTCTGCCTGGCGTCCAGTGCGGTGTATGTGCTTAACGATTGGCTTGATCGACATGTCGATGCCCAACACCCGCGCAAACGGCATCGGCCCTTGGCCAGCGGTGTCATCTCGGCCCAGGGGGCGTTGTGGATCGGATTGGCTTGTCTGGCAGGCGCCGGCGTGTTGGCCGCCCAGACCACGGGCTTGTTCATGGGGCTGCTGGTCACCTACCTGGCTCTGAATGTCGGCTACACGCTGAAACTCAAGCATGTGGCGGTGGTGGATGTGTTCATCATCGCCGCTGGTTTCATGCTGCGCTTGCTGGCCGGCACCTGGGCGATCGGCATTCAACCCTCGCACTGGCTGTTATTGACCGGGTTGTTTGTCACGCTGTTTTTGGGGTTTTCCAAGCGACGCGCCGAGAGTTTTCATGCGGCCAGCCAGCAACGGGCGGTGATGTCCGATTACCCGCCGGCCTTTCTGGATGTCTGCATGGGCGTGACCCTGACCGCCACCTTGCTCACTTACAGCCTGTTTGCCACGGCACCCGACGCGCTGGAGCGCCACGGCCCGCGTCTGTGGATGACGATTCCGTTGGTGGTGTTTGGCGCCTTGCGCTATGTCTACCAGGTCCATCGGGGCCAGGCGGAAGACTTTGCCCGCGACCTGCTGCGCGACCGTTGGATTGTGTTCAGTGCGGTGGCCTGGTTGTTGGTATTTGCGAGTCCGCGTTCGTGACAGGCCTTAGGCTGGCACTGGGTCGTGGGCTGGCCATGCTGGGCCTGGTCATCCTGGTGGCGCTGGGCCTGTACCAAGGCCTGTGGCACTGGCTGGGCGATCCGCAACTGCCCAGCGTCTGGAGCGGCGTGTTCAGCCTGAACGGCGGTTGCGCCACCGCCTTGTGTATGCTGAGCTACGGGTTGCGCGGTCAGCGGTGGCGCCTGTGGGTAGCGGCCAGCGGATACCCCACCTCAAGGGGGCAGGGCCTGCGCGTTTACCTGGCTGGCTATAGCCTCACCCCCACGCCTGGCAACCTGGGGGAGGCGGCGCGGGGGTTGCTGATGCGCCCGCAAGCCATGCCGGTGTCCAGCAGTGTGGCGGTGTTTGCGGCAGAACGGCTGCAAGACCTGCTGGTGCTGGTGCTGCTGGCGGTGCCCGCCTTGCTGTGGAGCCCCGTGAACCTGCCCGCGGCCCTGGTGGTGTTCGTTGGCGGATTGGTGCTGCTGGCTTTATGGCTGAGTGGTCATGGGCCGGCTTGGGCATGGGGGCTGGGCCGCATGCCGGCGCGAATCCGACAGGTCCTGGCACTGGACCAGGCCGAGCAATGCCTGCGCCATCGCCCCTACTGGACACAAGGCCTGACCCTGCTGGCCTGGTCGGCGCAAGGACTGGCCGTGTGGCTGCTGTGTCAGCAAGCCGATTTGCCCCTGGACGCGCTGCAAGCCAGCGCCGCCTATGCCATGGCGATGGTGGCGGGTGCCCTGTCCACCCTGCCCGCCGGGTTGGGGGGCATGGAAGCCACGTTGCTGGGCCTGTTGACCCAGCAAGGGGTGAGCACCGCCCAGGCCGTGCTGCTGACCTTGCAGGTTCGCCTGCTGACCCTGTGGCTGGCGGTGGCGATCGGTTTGCTTGCGCTGGTGTATGGTTGGTGGGTCGACCGCAATCCGAACCCATGAACCGCTGGCTGTTTTCCTCTCCCCTCCACCGTGGCCTGTGGGCCGTCGCCGGCCTGTCGCTGCTGCTGCGACTGTTTATTGGCGCCACCTTCCCGATCACGGGCGACGAGGCATTTTTTTACTGGTGGGGGGTGTTCCCGGACTGGGGCTACTACGACCACCCTCCCATGGTGGGCTGGCTGATCGCGGCCATGTTGCGCACCCTGGGGGACACCACCCTGTCCATCCGACTGCCCATCATCTTGCTCCCGCTGGTGCAGGGGCTGGTGCTGTGGTGGGGCGTGTCGGCCTGGGATCGCGAGCGTGCGCCCTGGGCAGCGCTGTTGTTCTGGCTCACGCCCCTGAACTGGATCAACACCCTCATCACCACCGACACCCCGCTGATGCTGTGGTCGATGCTGTCCATGGCGTGTTTGATGCACGCCGAGGCGCGGCCCCGGTTGGACGGCCGCGCCTATGGCTTTTACGCCCTCAGCGGGCTGTTCATTGGCTGTGCCTTTCTGTCCAAGTATTTTTCCGTGGTGCTGGGGCTGAGCTACCTGGTGTACTTTGCCGCGCTGCGGCGCGACCGCTGGCCCGGGCTGCTGGTCCTGATCCTGGCCGCGCTGCCAGGCCCGGCCATCAACATCGCCTGGAACATGGGGCATGGATGGCCCAACATCATGTTCAACGTCTACAACCGCAACCAGGGTGAGATATTTGGCTGGCACAAACCGGCCTTGTACCTGGCGACCTGGGCCTATCTGCTCACCCCGGGGGTGTTGTGGCTGGGGTGGAAACACCGCGCGGCGCTGGGTCATACCTTGCGCCAGCAGCGTCTGCTGGCCTGCCTGGTCCTGGTGCCCTGCGGGTTTTTCGCCCTGCTGTCGCTCAAGAAAGTCATCGGTTTGCACTGGGTCTTGAGCTTTTACCCCGTGATGTTTGCGGCCTTGGCCTTGGCGCTGCCGGCCGATGCGCTGCGGCGCTGCGCCCGCTATTTGATGGTCTTTCTGGGGCTGCATCTGCTGGTGGTGGGCGGCTTGTACACGCGTGAATTGAGTGACTGGAAGAGCGTCAAGATTTACCCGGAAATCGTGCGCAGCTACCGCACCGAGGCCTTGTTGGCCCCGGTGCAGGCACCCGGTGTCGTACTGATGGCCAGCGCCTACACCCCGGCTTCGATCTATGGCCACACACTCAAGCAGTATGTGCCGGTGTTCGGGTTGGGTAAATTCCATGCGCGCCAGGACGACATGCTGGTGGACTTTTCAAAGTTCGATGGCAAGACGGTGCGCATCATCGGCTTCAGCCCCCCCGACCTGAAAGACTATGCCCCGTACTTCAACCAGGTGTCTGTGCTGGATTACGAGCTCGAAGGCGTGCGCTATTACGCTGTAGAGGGCCAGGGCTTCCGCTTCGAGGCCTACCGCGCGGGCGTGTTAGGCGAGATTTTTCAGCGCTACTACAACATCCCGTCGTGGTTGCCCATGAGCGGCTGCCCGTTTTGCGAGCGCTATTGCGCTCAGGTGCGGTGTGAGCGGCCGGCTGACGGGGGAACGCGTTGATGACGACGGATCATGCGGCGCGACCGGTGCTGGCGGTGTTTGATTTCGATGGCACCCTCACCACCGCCGACAGCCTGGGCGCTTTCATGCATCGGCAGTTGGGCACCTGGGGCTGGTGCCAGGCCCTGCTGCGGCAATCGCCTGCACTGGCAGGCTATGTGCTGCGCCTGATCCCCAACCATCAGGCCAAAGCGGTCCTGGTGCGGCACAGTCTGAGCGGCGTGCCCATGCAGTCCTTGCATGCGACCGCCCAAGCCCTGACGCGGGAATGGCTGCCTGCGCACCTCAACCCCTGGGCGCTGGCCCGCTTGAAAGAACATCAATCGCAAGGCCACACCTGCGTCTTGCTGAGCGCTTCTTTGGACGTTTACCTGAGACCGGTGGCCGAGGCCTTACACATCCCCCATCTGATCTGCACCGAACTGGCCGAACACGCGGGCAACTGCACCGGTGAGCTGGCCACACCCAATTGCCACGGTGAAGAAAAATGGCGCCGGCTGCAAGCCTGGTGGCTGGCGCAGCACAGCTCGCGCGATGCGTGGGAGCTGCATGCCTATGGCGACACACGCGGGGACCTGCCCGTGCTGCGGCAGGCCGATCGGGCCTGGCTGAAAGGTCAGCCCTGGCGATCGGCGGGGGATTGAGGCGCTGGGGGCGCCATGCGCAAGGGAATCGTGACAGGGCCGTCGTTGACCAATTCGACTTGCATGTCGGCACCGAATTGGCCGGTCTGCACCAGGGGGATCTGCGCTTGCGCCCGCGTGACAAACAGCTCGTAAAGCCGCCGCCCCTCAGTGGGCCCAGCGGCTTGGGTGAAGCTGGGGCGATTGCCCCCCGAGGTGTCTGCCGCCAGCGTGAACTGGCTGACCACCAGCAAGCCCGCGTCTTCGCCGGCGGCGAGCCGGTCTTGCAGCGAACGGTTCATCTTGCCCTGATCGTCGGAAAAGACACGCAGCTTGAGCAATTTGGCCAGCAATCGCTCCGCCTGGACATCGGTGTCCCCTTGCTCGGCGCATAGCAACAGCAACAAGCCCGCGCCAATCTCGCCCACCACCTCGCCAGCAATGCGCACGCGCGCCTGGGTCACCCGTTGAATCAGACCGATCACAGCAAGTCCCGTTCATCGCCGGCATGCGCTTCGACATCGCTGGGCAACAACTGAATGCTGGCGCGCAAGCCGGGCACCGCGCTCATCAAGGCCTGCTCGACACTGATGCGCAAGGCCGCGGCCCGACCCAGCGTCCAGCCGGCCGGCATGTGCATGTGCAGATCGACAAAACGACGTTGCCCGGCCTTGCGGGTCGTGACATGGTCGAAACGCACAATGGCACTCTCGCCCCGGTGAAACTCGAAATCGGCCAACACCTGGCGGATTTGCTGCTGCACCTCGGGCTCGACCGCTTCATCCATCAAGCCCTGGTAGGCCCGCCACACCAGATGAGCACCCTCACGCAGAATGTTGAGCGCCACCCCGATGGCGACCACCGCATCCAGCCAGAGCCAGCCACTCAGACTGACCAGGACCATGCCAACCACCACGCCCGCCGAGGTCCAGACGTCCGAGACCAGGTGCTTGGCATCGGCTTCCAGCGCAATCGAGCGGTGTTGCCGCGCGGCGCGGAACATCGCCCAGGCCAGCCAGCCATTCATGGCCGAGCTGATGATCGACAGCACCAGACCCCAGCCGATTTGCTCGATGGGTTGAGGGTCAAACAGACGGTGCACGGCCGCCCAGATGATCGCCAGCGCCGCAAAGAAGATGAGAACGCCTTCAAAGCCGGCCGAGAAATATTCGGCCTTGTGATGCCCGTAAGGGTGCCCCTCGTCGGCTGGCTGCGCAGCCACGGTGACCATGAGCAAGCCGAACATGGCACTGGCCAGATTGACGACCGACTCCATCGCGTCCGACAACAGACCGATCGAGTCGGTCAACCACCAGGCCAGCGTCTTGAGCGTGATCGTGGCCGCAGCCACGACCACCGACACCCAGAGCAGGCCCTTGGGGCTCATGCGCTTTCCAGCGTCACCCGGGCAAATTTGCGTTTACCCACCTGCAACACATAGGTGCCGGCAGCGAGCTTGAGGCCTTTGTCGGAAATCACCGTGGAGTCCACCCGCACCCCTGCGCCATCGATCAGCCGATTGGCTTCACTGCTGGACGGCGCCAGGCCGGCCATTTTGATCAGCGCTGCGATCCCCAGCGGAGCGCCCACCAGGGTGATGGCGGGAATGTCCTCGGGTACCCCGCCCCGGCTGCGGTTGATGAAATCTTGCTCGGCCGCCTCGGCCGCTGCCGCGCTGTGAAACCGGGCCGTGATTTCCTTGGCCAGCAATACCTTGGCATCTTTGGGGTTGCGCCCGTTGTTCACTTCTTGACGCAAGGCCTCGATCTCGGCCAAGGAGCGAAAGCTCAGCAGGGTGAACCAACGCCACATCAACTCATCGCTGATGGACAACACTTTGGCGAACATGCTGTTGGGCTCTTCGGTGATACCGATGTAGTTGTTCTTGCTTTTGGACATTTTGTCCACGCCATCCAGCCCCTCCAGCAAAGGCATGGTCAAGATGCACTGAGGCTCCTGACCGTACTCTTGCTGCAGGTGACGCCCCACCAGCAGATTGAATTTCTGGTCGGTGCCGCCCAGCTCGAGATCGCTGCGCAGCGCCACGCTGTCATAGCCTTGCATGAGCGGGTAAAGAAACTCGTGCACGCTGATGGACTGCCCGCCCTTGAATCGCTTGCTGAAGTCGTCGCGCTCCATCATGCGGGCGACGGTGTACTTGGCCGCCAGCTGGATCATGCCGCGCGCGCCCAGGGGATCGCTCCACTCGCTGTTGTAGCGGATTTCGGTGCGACTCGGGTCCAGCACCAGGCTGGCCTGCCGGTAATAGGTCTGGGCGTTGGACTCGATTTGCTCGCGGGTCAGCGCAGGACGGGTGCTGTTGCGGCCGGAGGGGTCGCCGATCATGGTGGTGAAGTCGCCAATCAGGAAAATGACCTGGTGGCCCAAGTCCTGGAGCTGGCGCATTTTGTTGAGCACCACGGTGTGGCCGATGTGAATGTCCGGCGCCGTGGGGTCCAACCCCAACTTGATGCGCAAGGGCTGACCGGTGGCCTCTGATCGGGCGAGCTTGCGGACCCACTCGTTTTGGGGAATCAGCTCCTCGCACCCACGCAAGGTCACCGCCAGGGCTTCCTGGACCCGATCGGTGACCGGATAGCTGGCTGCAGCAAGCTCGGAAGCCTCGGAATGGGTGGCAAGGACTTGATTCATAAGGATTTTTCTGGCTTGGCGAAAGGAATGAGGACCGTTATAATCGTCCGTCTGCCACGATTTTACGTGGCCGGTACCCTTTTTCCGCCAGGCAGGGGGTGTCCTTCATTGTCTTTTCCAGCTTACGCCTTGGTGCGGGGCTGACACGTGTGCCCCACCACAGGCACCGTCACTGGAGTTTTGTTTGCATAAGTCCCTGTCGCACCTGATTCATCAGGTCCAGAGCAACGCCCACGGCTGGATTCAGCAATTGGCGGTGCTGCACCAGCGATACCCGCGCCGGATCACCGCCGCGGTGGCTGCCGCATTCCTGGTGGGCGCAGGCGGCTCCTATGCGGTGGCCACGCTCGGGCCAGATGCCTCCGACCTGCCGGTGCGCCAAATTGTCCAATCGGTCCAACCCCTGGCCCTGGCCAGCTTGTCAGACAGCACCCTGGCGGCCTCCCAGCCACTGCGCTTGTACCGCTCTGAGATCACCCGCTCCAGTGACAGCGCAGACACACTGCTCACCCGTCTCGGATTGTCCGACCCCGCCGCAGTGGCCTTTGTGCGAAGCAACACCCTGGCCCGTAAAGTTCTGCTGGGTCGTGCCGGTCGCCTGGTGACCGCCGAAGCGGATGACCTCCACCGGCTGCAACGTCTCACGGTGCGCTGGATCGCCCGCGATGACAGCCCCGAGTTCGAGCGCTTGGTCATTACCCGTGACGAGAACGGCTTCTCAGTCCAACAAGACACCGGACGCCTGGAGGCTACCACTCGCATGGCTGGCGGCACCATCCAGTCCTCGCTGTTTGCCGCCACTGACGAGGCTCGCATTCCCGACGCCGTCGCCACCCAGTTGGCCGACATCTTTGCTGGCGATATTGACTTTCATCGTGCCTTGCGTCGCGGCGACCGTTTCTCGGTGGTCTACGAAAACCTGAGTGCCGATGGTGAGCCTCTGCGTTCAGGTCGGGTGCTATCGGCCGAGTTTGTCAACAACGGCAAAACCTTTCAGGCCGTCTGGTTCCAGGAGCCTGGCGCTCCACGCGGCGATTACTACAGCATGAGTGGTGAGAGCCTGCGCCGTGCTTACCTGGCCTCGCCGCTGGCTTTTTCCCGCGTGACCAGCGGATTCAAAATGCGCTTTCACCCCATCCTCCAGACCTGGCGCGCCCACCTGGGTGTGGACTATGGCGCACCGGCTGGCACCCCTGTGCGGGCCGTCGGGGATGGCGTGGTCGAAACAGCGGGCTGGCAAAACGGTTTTGGCAATCTGGTGGCCATCAAGCACCGCAATGGGCATTCCACCGTCTATGCCCACCTCAGCCGCATTGACGTCAAGCGTGGCCAAAACATCAGTCAGGGCCAGACCCTGGGCGCAGTGGGTGCCACCGGCTGGGCCACAGGCCCGCACCTGCACTTCGAATTCCGCGTCAACGGTCAGCAAAAAGACCCGATGCTGATGGCTCGCCAGAGTGAATCCATTCCAGTGTCAGAACAGGCTCGCGCGCAATTCTTGCGCCAAGCCGCCGTGGCTCGCCAAGACCTGAGCGCTGCCGCCACTTTGCAGCTTGCCAGTATTCAGTGACCCCGGCCGGCTATTACATCGGCCTGATGTCGGGCACCTCGCTGGACGGGGTTGATGGAGTCCTCGTCCGCTGCGAACCAAACCTTGAGGTACTTGCACACGCCAGTGCTCCATTTGCTCCTTCACTGCGTGCCGAGCTCCAGGCCCTGAACAGTGCCGGCCCCAACGAGTTGCACCGTGCTGCTCTGGCGGCCAACGCCCTGGTCGAGACCTACGCCCGCGTGGTGGAGTCCTTGCTGCAACTCGCCCAGCTGCCCCGACAAGCCGTCCGGGCCATCGGCGCACACGGACAGACTGTTCGCCACCAACCCGGTCGATACGATGGGGTTGGCTACACCGTCCAACTTAATCAGCCTGCCTTGCTGGCCGAACGCTGCGGCATGGATGTGGTGGCAGATTTTCGCAGCCGGGATGTGGCTGCGGGCGGGCAAGGCGCACCGCTGGTCCCGGCCTTTCACCAACGGGTCTTCGGCCGGCCGGGCGAGCGCATCGCGGTCCTTAATGTGGGTGGCATTGCCAACCTCAGCCTGTTGGGGCCCGGGGATGAGATCCAGGGGTTTGACAGTGGGCCAGGTAATCTGTTGCTGGACCACTGGTGCCACAGGCACACGGGGCACCCCTACGACGAAGACGGCCGTTGGGCTGGCAGTGGCACCTTATTGCCCGGGCTGCTGGAGCGCTTGTTGCAGGAGCCCTTCCTGAAACAGGCTCCCCCCAAAAGCACTGGCCGAGAATTGTTCAACCCCGACTGGCTGAATCAACACTTGAGCGGATTTGAAAACGCGCGGGCACAGGATGTGCAAGCCACGCTCACAGCCTTCTCCGCACAGGCCAGCCTGCAAGCCTTGCGAAAGCATGCGCCGGGCTGCCGGCGTCTGATCGTGTGCGGGGGTGGTGCGCTGAACAGGCACTTGATGGGTTTACTACGCGCTGGCTTGCCCGGTGTGGACGTGCTGGACTCTGGCGCAGAGGGCTTGCCACCGCTGCAAGTGGAAGCTGCAGCGTTTGCCTGGCTGGCTCGCCAAGCGCTGCACCGTGAACCTGGAAATTGGCCTGCAGTGACAGGCGCACGGGGCTTGCGGGTCTTGGGGGCCATTTACCTGGCTTGAGCCGCTGCCCCTTGGATCATCCGGCAGCCTGATGACCAGGCCACCACTGCATCTGACTTAGACCGAGAAAGAGGAGCCACACCCGCAAGTGGTGCTCGCGTTCGGGTTCTTGATGACGAACTGAGCCCCTTGCAAATCTTCTTTGTAGTCGATCTCGGCACCCACGAGGTATTGATAGCTCATGGCGTCAATCAGCAAGGACACGCCGTTTTTGCTCATGGTGGTGTCGTCTTCGTTGACGACCTCATCGAAGGTGAAACCGTACTGGAAGCCAGAACAGCCACCGCCTTGCACAAAGACACGCAGCTTCAGGTCGGGATTGCCTTCTTCGGCGATCAGATCAGCCACCTTGGCAGCCGCACTGTCCGTGAAGACGATGGGTTCGGGCATCTCGGTGGGCAGGGTTTCGACAACAGCGCTCATGGCATATTCCTTTTGAACGGTTCAAATAGTAACGTATTTTGCTCAACAATAACAGCATCAGGGGTATCTCCCCTGAAAAGCCTGGGCGAGCCCCCACAAAACAAAAGCCGCTGAGGAAGACCACAGCGGCTTGGAGGGCCTGGGTTGGCGGCAAGAGACACGTGTCTCCTGCCGGGCCCGCAGCCAACCGATCAGCGCTTGCTGAACTGCTTGCGACGACGCGCAGAGTGCAAACCGACCTTTTTACGCTCGACCTCACGAGCATCGCGGGTCACGTAACCGGCCGCCGACAACGTGGGCTTGAGGCTGGCATCGTAGTCGATCAGGGCACGGGTGATGCCGTGACGCACGGCGCCCGCTTGTCCGGACTCACCGCCACCGTGGACATTGACCTGGACGTCGAAGGTTTCGGCGTGGTTGGTCAGCATGAGCGGCTGGCGGGCGATCATGATGGAGGTCTGACGGCCGAAGAAAGCCGAGATGTCCTTGCCATTGATCGTGATCTTGCCAGAGCCTTTTTTCAGAAACACGCGGGCGACGCTGGATTTGCGACGGCCGGTGCCATTATTCCATTCACCAATCATTGAGAGCTCCTTACAGTTCTAAGACTTTGGGTTGCTGAGCGGTGTGGGGATGCTCGGCACCTCCGTACACCTTGAGCTTCTTGATCATGGCGTAGCCCAGAGGACCCTTGGGCAGCATGCCCTTGACGGCCTTCTCGAGGGCGCGGCCGGGGTGCTTGGCCTGCATGTCGCGGAAGTTGGTGCCATAGATACCGCCCGGGAAGCCCGAGTGACGGTAGTAGACCTTGTCGAGCTCTTTGGAGCCGGTGACACGAATCTTGGAGGCGTTGATGACGACAATGAAGTCGCCGGTATCGACGTGAGGCGTGTAAATGGCCTTGTGCTTGCCGCGCAAACGGAGTGCTGCTTCGCTGGCAACACGTCCGAGCACCTTGTCGGTGGCGTCAATCA